>Ga0334901_1000599_pt1 | contig 48063 bp, 43 predicted proteins | sample GraSluR3_MG_3_FD_207216 | JGI IMG/M metagenome (GOLD analysis project Ga0334901, IMG submission 207216) | Sludge microbial communities from methane-producing bioreactor in Wageningen University, Netherlands - Granular Sludge_15_08-R3 | ecosystem: Engineered > Bioreactor > Anaerobic >...
CTAACTCTTTAATATTTTCTTTTCTTTCCATTAAAAAAATCCTCCACTTTCATAATTAAATTTTATCCTATTAATTACTCTTGTGAAAGGATTTCTTAATGTACACAAAATATTTTACACTACCTTTTCTATTTGTGCCAGGCATGGCGCTGATCTAACTGGTGAAAAATTAGAGTATTATCCTGGGAAACCCTGCCCATATATCCAAAAGATTTGGTCGAAAATATTTTACACTACCAGGGAAATAATTTGTTAAGAGTTATTTCTCTACTCTATTTCCTTAGGTGTTATGAAAATGGTTTTCTGGTCTGTGTAAAATACTTGCCCAGGATGAGCACCTTTTTGTTTAAAAACATTTTTGACCTCGGTGTAGTCTACTGGAACGTTTGAGGATTTATTAGCTTTTGAGTAGAAAGCTGCTAAATTTGCCGCATAAAGCAATGTTTCATCATCAACCTCTAAGCCATTACTTCTGATTACAACATGTGATCCAGGAATGTCTTTTGTATGAAGCCAAATATCTTCTTTATTTGCTTTTCTTAACGTTAAATAATCATTTTGTTTATTATTTCTTCCAACTTCAACTGTAAAACCATTTTTACTAAAAGTTCTTGGCTCGCTACTTTTACTTTCATGAGGTTTATTTTGAGACGTCTTTGTGCTCTTCTCTTTAATATACTTGCTATCTATTAGCTCTTTTTCTATTTCACTTAAAGCAAAAATATCATCGCACAACTCAATACTTTGCGATATAGATTCTAGATAATCAAGTTCTGACTCATGTTTTTTTATAAACTTTACAAGCATTTTTTGCGTGCGGATTGCCTTTTCGTACTTTTTATAAAACTCTTTTAAGTTTCTCTGAGGAGACTTATTTGGGTTTAACTCAATTGTAATCTCAGGCATACTTTCATCATAATAATCTATGACTGTGACTTCTTTTTCACCTTCCTGAATTTGATAGAGGTTAGCTTTTATTAAATCTGCTTTCTGCTTATACTCATCTGCTTTTAAAGAATCATAGTATTGCTTTTTTTGCTTATAAAGGATTTTATCTACTTTTTTGATTTCACTCCTTACTACACTAAGTAGCGAAATTTTCTTAGTATTAAGAATCTTATCCTCTAGTTTTTTCTTGTAGAAGGAATCAAAAGCGTTATTAATTGAGCCAAACTCTTCAAATGAGTTACTTAGATGAGTATATTTAAGAGCTCCACAATATGACTTATGTTTTACATAGGTTATACTAGGTTCAAACACTTTATTTGCAACTATCTTTCTTAGCTCTTCTAAACTTTTATCAAATGTATTAAACCTAAATAATAATTCTTTAGCAATAAAAGGGCTAATCCCTTCATAATAACTAACAAAATCTCTTTGAGGATCACTTATTTTGAATTTTCCATCATCAAAGATGTCAATTTTATCAGAAGGAGGAGCTTGATAAGTCAAACCAGGCAAAATTTGTCGCACGCTGCTCATTCCAAAAGGAACCCTAGTTACAGCATCTATAATTTTCTTATTAGATTCCTCAAGTAAAATTATATTACTATGTTTACCCATCAGCTCAACTAATAAAGACTTCAGTGTTAAATTGCCTAGCTCGTCTCTACTCTCGATAATAATTTCCATAACTCTTTCTAATCCAGGTTGTTTAATATCTATAACCCTTCCACCATCTATATGCTTTCTAAGTAACATGCAAAACATTGGTGCTTTGTATGGATTATCAAATGACTCTTTTGTAATATGTACTCTATAGTCTTCTGCATTACTATTAACTAATAGTTTAAAGTTTTCACCTTTGTTGTATAAGTTAATAATAAGTTGTTCTTTTGATGGTTGATATGATTTTTGCACTCTGCTTCCGATTAACAATTCTTTTAACTCTTCTTTTATTGCATAAAGAGATAAACCATCAACTGCCATAATATCACGTCCTTTGGTTTTATACCTAACTATATTATTTTAGCATATATAATGATTACTATGCTAGTAAAGGCAAATCTAACTGGTAAGACTTACATTACTAGTGTATAATAATTGCAAATTGAAAGATAGGGGTTAAGATATGCTACAAAGTATGACGGGATATGGAAGCTCAACTTTACTTATAGGCAATAGAGATTTTAGCTTTGAAATAAAAGGAGTTAATAATAGATATTTAGATGTAAGGGTACATCTGCCAAGAGATTATTATAAACTTGAAAATGATATAAAAGAAAAAATCAGCTCTTATGTAAACAGAGGCAAGGTAGATTTATATATAAATTATAAGACTTTACCAGAAGCAAGCTCAAAAGTAGATATAGATAAAGCGCTAGTAAAAGAGTATTATGGTGCAATACAAAATATAGCAGATGACTTTGATTATGATGATGACATTAGTTTACAGTTTATATTAAGTCAGCCAAATGTAATGACTCTAATAGAGCCTGAAATAGAGCTTGAAGAAGAGAAGGTCCATATTATCAACGCAGTTGCATTAGCTTGTGAAGAGTTTGTGCAAATGAGAGAGAATGAAGCTACCAACTTAATTAAATCTATTAAAGGACAATTGGATAGTTTAAGCACAGAGGTTGATAAAGTAGAAAAGAGATCAAGTTTAATAGTAGATGAATATAAGCAAAAGCTAGAGCAAAGAATAAAAGAGTTACTATCTGATAGCGTTGAAGTTGATCAAGATAGGCTAGCAAATGAAGTCGCATATTATGCAGATAAAGCAGGTATAGACGAAGAGATTGTACGCGTACATAGCCATGTAGATCAGTTTAATAAAATACTCAAAGAGGATAATAAGATAGGTAGAAAACTAGATTTCTTAGTTCAAGAGTTTAATAGAGAAATTAATACAATTGGTTCAAAATCATCTGATGTGACTATTACTAATTCAGTAGTAGAGATGAAATCAATTATCGAAAAAATTAGAGAACAAGTACAGAATTTAGAATAGGTGATATTATGCAAGGTGTTTTATTAGTTGTATGTGGACCTTCTGGCGTAGGTAAAGGAACAATAAATAAAAAGTTACTAGATAGTCAAGATAATTTAATAAATTCAGTTTCTGCGACTACAAGAGTTCCTAGAAATAACGAAATTGAGGGAAAAGACTATTATTATATAAGTGAAGAAAATTTTCTACAGATGCTAAAGAATGATGAGTTCCTTGAATGGGCAAAGGTTCATGGCTATTATTATGGAACACCTAAAAAACCAGTATTTAAAGCTCTTAAAAATGGGTTTAATGTTCTTCTTGAGATAGATGTGCAAGGAGCTTTACAGATAAAAGATAGCTATTCAAGATCTATTCTTATCTTTTTAAAACCGCCAACTATGGAGGAGTTAGAAAGACGTCTTCGTCTAAGAGGTACAGAAGATGAAGATGAGATTAAAAGAAGGTTAAAGACAGCAGAATGGGAAATGACTATGATTCATAAATTTGATTATGATATAATAAATGATAAGGTAGATGATACTTATCAGAAAGTTTTAGATATTTTAGCAGAACATAAAGAATATAATAAGAGGTGTAGAGAATGTTAATCAAACCATCCATAGATAGTTTGCTTGAAAAAGTTGAGAATAAGTATGCATTAGTAGTGTTATCAGCCGCACGAGCTAGACAAATTAGAGAAGCTTTATTAGCAATTGATCCTGACGAAGTTAACGATGAAGATATAAAGTTGCTAAAAGAAGTGTCTATTGCTCTAGAAGAAATTGATAGTGGCAAGGTTGATTTTGAGTTTATAGAGAATTACGCAAGAAAAATATATCAAGAGCAAAAAGAAAGTGAGCGCTTGGATTCTGCTGATGAAGATTCCGAGGAAAGCGTTGATAAAGAAGATACTAAAGAGTAAATAATTAAGGCATGGCTTGTCCATGCCTTACTAGCGTTATTAAAGGGTGGTGTGTAAATGAACATAGCGAAAATAATAATTAGTTTAAGTCATAGTGACATTGATAAAGTCTATGATTACAAGATACCCAGTGAGTTTAATAATTTAGCTATAGGTATGGAAGTAGAGATACCCTTTGGTAATCAGATAATAACTGGTTTTGTTGTTGACATAACAAAAGAATCAAAAATAGAAGAGGACAGATTAAAAGAAATAAAAAACATACTACATAATGGCGAGGTTTTTTTACACCCTGATCAGACTGATCTTGCCAGTAAAGTAGCAAGATACTATTTACATACATTGACGTCAGCTATGAATAGTATGATTCCTGGCGGCCTTACTGGATTTAGTAGAACACTAAAAAAGAAGAAAAGAACATATCTATCAATTAATCCAGGAGCAGATTTGACTAGTATACGCAGTAATGCTTATAAGCAAATGGAAGTTATTGAAGTATTGCAAGAAGAGAAAAGAATAGAAATTAGTAAACTAAAAATTAAGGCAAACTTAAATAATAACCAAGTTATAAACACACTCATTGATAAAGGTATTGTGCAAACTGAAATAGTAGATACATATCGAAAGCCAATGCAAAGTCAAGTAACTGTAAAAGAAGAAGACTATGAGCTAAATTATGAACAAAATGAAGCAATTGATAAAATATTCAGTTTAATCATAAATAATAAGTATAAAGAAGTGTTGTTACATGGAGTTACTGGTAGTGGAAAGACAGATGTGTATATAAACGCTATTAAGAAATGCCTAAGTATTAACAAAACTGCAATACTACTTGTTCCAGAAATAGCTCTCACATCACAAATTGTATCAAGGTTACGTAAACATTTTTCAGGTAATATCGCAATTATGCACAGCTCCTTAAGTCAAGGGGAAAGATATGATGAGTGGAGAAGAATCTTTAATGGTGAAATAGATATTGTAGTGGGTGCTAGAAGTGCAATTTTTGCTCCTCTTAAAAATATAGGGGTAATTATAATTGATGAAGAACATGAACAAACATATAAACAAGATTCAAGACTTAGATATGATGCACGTAAAGTAGCTAGTTGGCGGGCATTAGACCATGACGCTGTAGTAATATTAGGTAGTGCTACTCCTTCACTTACTTCATACTATAAATCACAAATAGGTGAAATAGAATTAGTAGAGTTAAAGAAAAGAGTTAAACAACTGCCTTTACCAGCTTTTCATGTAGTTGACATGAAACAAGAGTATAAGAGTGGAAATGTTAGTCTAATTAGTTCTTTACTTGAAGAAAAATTAGATTATGAACTTAGTGGCGGTTCAAGAAAAGCAATAATTTTGCTAAATAGAAGGGGTTTTGGGTATCAACTAGTGTGTCAAGGATGCGGGCAAACCATAAAGTGTCCTAATTGCGATATTACTCTGACATATCACAAAACTCACAATGCATTAAGATGCCACTACTGTGAATATCACATGCCATTTACTACAGTATGTAGTGAATGTGGAGATGAAATCATTGCTTTAGGCGAAGGTATTCAAAAAGTACATGAACTTTTAGTTGAGAGATTTCCTGATACAGATGTGATTAGAATGGACTCTGATACAACAAAAGTAAAGAATGCACATATAAAGTTACTTGATAAATTTAAAAAATCAAAGAGGGCTATTTTACTAGGTACACAGATGATAGCTAAAGGATTAGATATACCAGATGTTAATTTAGTAGGAATTATTAATGCTGATACTTCACTTAACTTGCCTGAATATACTGCTGATGAAAAAACTTTCCAACTAATAACTCAAGTTGCTGGAAGAGCTGGCAGAGGAGATAGGTATGGCGAAGTAGTTGTCCAAACATTTAATCCCGATAGTGTTAGTATAAAGCTCGGATGTAGTCAAAATTATAATGATTTTTATAAGATGGAAATAAGACATAGAGAAAAAATGCAATATCCCCCTTTCAGTCAATTATTAAGGGTTATTGCTTACCATAAAGAAGAGAAAGTCGCTTTTCGTGCAGTTAAATTTATAGAAAATGAACTGAATAAAATGGATAGAGGTAAGTTCAGAATCCTAGGACCATCACCTGCTCCAATTAATAAATTGAGAAATCAGTATAGATGGCATATAATAATAAAGGTAGTGGATAATAATAATTTAGTATTAAAAGAAAAACTCTTTAGCATTTGTCAAGAACTAAGAGAAAGAGGGCAAAGCTTAGAAGAGAAGCTAACTGTTATTATTGACGTAGACCCAGAAAGTGTAATGTAATTTAGGAGTGAAATTATGGCATATAGAAATATAAGAAAAGATAATGATCCAGTTTTAAGGCTAAAGGCCAAGCAAGTTAATAAGTATGGAAACTGGTTGACAAAGCTTTTAGATGATATGGTTGAAACCATGGACTTGGCTAATGGAATTGGTCTTGCAGCACCTCAAATAGGAATTAGTAAACGAATTATTGTAATAAGACTTGAAGAAGACTTATATAGACTAATCAATCCTGAAGTTGTAAGTGAAGAAGGGAAAGTCACAGAAATAGAGGGTTGCTTAAGTGTTCCAGGAATGCTGGGTACAGTTGAAAGAGCAGAGAAAATTAAGGTTATAGCAAATGATGAAGAGGGTAAGGAAATAGAGATAAGTGCAGAAGGGATACTATCAATTGTATTGCAACATGAGATAGATCATTTAGAGGGCATTTTATTCACAGATATCGCTAAAAAAGTGTTTGATGAGTCTGAGTTAGAAGACGATGAAGTATCAAATAAAGTTATTAATCCAGAACTGATGATGGAAGAGGATAACTAATGAGAATTGTTTTTATGGGTACTCCTGATTTTGCAGTGCCTACATTAAGAAAACTTATCAAGAATTATGAAGTTAGCTTAGTAATTACACAACCAGATAGACCACAAGGTAGGGGCAGAAAAATTATGCCTTCACCCATAAAGAAATTTGCTGTTGCTAATAATATTGAAGTATATCAACCAGAGAATATCAACAATGATGAGAGTCTAGATAAGTTGAGAGAAGTTAATGCAGATTTTCATATTATTGTTGCATATGGTCAAATTGTTTCAAAAGAGGTGCTTAACACCCCAAATATAGAAACAATAAATGTCCATGCATCTTTATTGCCCGAGTATAGAGGTGGAGCACCTATTCATAGAGCCCTTATAGATGGCAAGAGCAAAACAGGTGTGACAACTATGATAGTAAAGTCTAAATTAGACAGCGGTCCAATTCTATTACAAGAAGAAGTCCTTATCACTGAAGAGATGACAACAGGATCTTTACATGATATTTTATCTGAAAAAGGAGCTAGGCTTTTAATCAGGACACTTGACAGTTATGATGAAATAGTTCCTAAGGAGCAGGATCATGAGAAGCATACGTATGCAAAGCTAATAGAATCTGAAGATAGATTAATTAACTGGAGTAAATCAAGTAGAGAAGTGTCAGACTTGATTAGAGGATTAAATCCTTGGCCACTTGCGCATACTTTTTACAACAGTAAACGACTTATCATTTATGATGCAAGTTTAGTTGAGGGGTCTGCTGGTCAACCTAGTGAAATAGTGAAAATTAACGATCAGGGAATAATTGTTAGCACTGGAGAAGGTAATATTTTAGTAAAAACTGTTAAACCTCAAGGAAAGAGAAAAATGAGTGCAGTTGATTTTGTACATGGTTACCAGATTAATGTTGGTGACACTTTTAATTATGGGAAGGTGAAATGAATGTATTTTAGTTCGTATATGATATATATTTTGCCAGCATTGCTGCTATCTCTTTATGCACAGTCAAAGGTTAAGAAAGCTTATGAGGTTTACTCAAGGGTATATTCACAGTCTAATTTAACTGGTGCTGATGTAGCTAGGAGAATGTTGCAAAATGCAGGGATTACAGATGTTAGTGTAGGGAGAGTAGCTGGTCATTTAACGGATCACTATGATCCAAGGAAAAAGCAAGTAAATTTATCAAATGACGTTTTTTCAGGAAGTACAATTGCATCATTTGGAATTGCTGCTCATGAGGCTGGTCATGTGTTGCAACATTATGAAGGTTATGGACCTATAAAATTAAGGAATGCTATTGTGCCTGTCGTTCAATTAAGTTCTTCAGCAGCTATCCCTTTATTCTTTTTAGGTATGCTCATGAACGCTGGAACTTTTATGACTTTAGGTATCTGGCTTTTCTCAGGAGTAGTAATTTTTCACTTAATCACACTACCAGTAGAGTTTGATGCTAGCAAAAGAGCAGTAAGTGTTTTAGAGGGAGATAATTACATGACTCAGTCTGAAATCCATGGTGTAAAAAAAGTATTAAATGCTGCTGCCTTAACTTATGTTGCATCTGCCATTATGGCTGCAATGCAATTGCTAAGGTTAGTTGCTATGTCAAGAAGGCGTTAATATGAATATGAGAAGATTGGTTTTTGATGTGTTGCTGTATTCAGAACAGCAACACATTTTTGTGAATTCATTCCTAAAAGAGAATATAGAGTTTGAAAAACTGAGTGTATCAGATCAAAAATTAGCGTATAAAATTATATATGGAGTTTTACAAAATAAGTTGTTGTTAGACTATCAGTTAAATCAGTTCTTAAGCAAGCCAAGAAAGTTAAATAAGAAGGTAAGAATAATATTGCAAATGGCTGCCTATCAGTCAATATTCCTTGATAGAATTCCAGATCATGCAATATGTTCTGAATCTGTCAATTTAGCAAAAATACTAAAGTTGGGAAAACTATCAGGGTTAGTAAATGCTGTTTCAAGAAAACTTCTTGAAATTGATAAGAGTAATCTCTTGTTGCCAAGTAAGAGTGATATGTCAGAATACTTATCAGTTAAATATTCACATCCTAAGTGGTTAGTTAAGCGATGGATAGGGCAAAGAGGTGTAGAAAACACTGAAAGCATACTTGCTGCAAATAATAGCACGCAAGGAACGACAATTAGAATTAATCCTTCAAAAATATCTTTAGATGAAGTAAAATATGAGTTAGACAAATTAAATATCAAGTATAGTGAAGTTAAATTAACAAAAGATTTAGCTTTAGAAGTTGAAGCAGGTGATATCTTTAAGACTGCAATTTTTAAAGATGGAATGATCTCTATCCAAGATCAAGGATCTATAAAAGCATGCTTAGAGCTTGAACTTGATGAAGGAGTAAAGATTTTAGACATGTGTAGTGCTCCTGGAGGAAAAACCGCATTAATAGGTAACCTCACTAATAATAATAGTGAAATAATTGCGGTTGATGTTAATCCAAATAGACTAAAAGAAGTTAGTGAAACTTGCTATCGTATGGGCGCTAAAAATGTTAAGGCTGTTGTAAAAGATGCTAGAGAAATAAAGCAGAGTGATTATGGAAAGTTTGATAGAATTTTACTTGATGCACCTTGTACAGGTCTTGGTACTATAAGAACAAAGCCTGAAATACGTTGGTATAGAGAAGAGAAGGATATCTATAGAGCTTCAAAATTACAGTTAGAACTGTTTAAAAATGGACTAAGTTTGCTAAAGGAAAATGGGATTTTAGTTTATGTGACTTGTTCAAATGAGTATGAAGAAACAGAAGGGATTATCGACCAAGTGAAAGATATAAGAGTTATGAATATGACTCAGTTATATCCAAATTGCTATGATTCAGAGGGATTCTTTATAGCAAAAATAAAACATAAAGAGGGAGTATAGTGAAAAAAGATTTATTATCATTAAGTAAAGATGATTTAATAGGATTATTAAAACAATATAGTGAACCAAAGTTTAGAGCTAAACAACTTAGGGATTGGTTAGTTAAAAGATCAACGTCAGATTTTGATGACATGCTAAATATACCTAAAGATTTAAGAGATGTTTTACAAAGAGAGTATGAAGCATATCCTTTAAAAGTAGAAGATGTTCAATACTCTGAAGATGGAACAATTAAGTTTGCTTCTAGAACATTAGATGATGAGATAATTGAAACTGTTGTCATGAAATATCATTATGGTTATAGTGTTTGCGTATCAAGTCAAATAGGATGTGCGATGGAATGTGTCTTTTGTGCTTCAGCAAAAGGTGGACTTGTAAGAAATTTAACAGAAAATGAAATTTTAGCACAAATACTACTTGCTCAACAGTTAGTGAATGATAGAGTTGGCCATGTAGTGTTTATGGGTATGGGAGAGCCGCTTAATAATTATGCAAACCTAGTTAAATTTTTAGAACAATGCAGAGATGAAGATTGGGGCTTAGTAATTGGTATGCGTAATATTACAATCTCCACAAGTGGTCTTGTTCCACAAATAAGAAAACTAGCAGATGAAGGTCTCCAAGTTACTCTAGCAGTTTCTTTGCATGCTTCTAATGATAAAATAAGAAAAAGATTACTACCAATAGCAAGCAAGTATTCAATGAGAGATATCTTTGATGCAGGAAGATATTATACAGAAAAGACTGGCAGAAGAGTCACATATGAGTATTTATTAATTAAGGATATGAATTCAAGTGATTCAGATGCTAGCGAATTAGCAAAGCTACTAAAAAAACACATTGCTCATATCAACTTAATACCATATAACCCTGTTGAATTTTTGCCATGGGAAGCACCAAGCAATGAGCAGGTTAATAAGTTTGCTAATATGATTAAAAGCGCAGGTATTAGTGTAACAATTAGAAGAGAGTTAGGGTCAGATATTGATGCTGCTTGTGGTCAATTAAGAAATAAAAAGTTGTCAAAGTAAGGAGTTGTATTTATGATCTCGAAAATATTAAAGCGAACAGCAAAAGGGCTTGTAAGAAAAAGAAATGAAGATAATATAACGGTTTTTGACTTCATCTTTAAAGGTGAAGATTGGAAATGCTTAGCTGTTGCTGATGGTATTGGAGGCCATAATGCAGGAGATTTAGCAAGTGCAATTGCAATTGACATTTTGCAAAAAATTTTGCAAAAGCCTAATGAAGATTATGAAATTACAAGTTTAATCAAAGAAATAATAAACCAAATGAACGACACTATATATGAAAGATCAAAAGAAGATCCAGATTATGATGGTATGGGTACTACTTTAACTATGGCATTGATAAATCGTGATAATTTACATGTAGGACATGTTGGCGACAGTCGTGCGTATTTATTGAGAGATAATAACTTAGAGAGACTTACACAGGATCACTCAATAGTTGGAGAGTTAGTTAGAAGTGGGCAAATTACAAAAGAAGAAGCTATGAAGCATCCTCGCAAGAACTTAATATTGCAAGCTATCGGTTTAGAGGAAGATCTCCAAATTGATTATAGACTAGTGAATCTCTCAAATGGAGATTATATAATCTTATGTACAGATGGGTTAAGCGATTTACTAAGTGACGATGAAATTTCAGATGTAATTTTGAATTTTGGAGAAGAAAATGCATTGGATATATATGTAGATCTAATAGTGGAGAGAGGAGCCCATGATAACTATAGTATAATTATCGCTAAATGGCTTGGAGGTGACCAATAATGCAGCTAATAAACACCATATTAAATGATAGATATTTAGTGTTAGAAAAAATTGGAAGTGGTGGAATGGCTACTGTATTCAAAGCTAAAGATAATCTACTTGATAGAGTAGTAGCTGTAAAAGTACTGAATCAAAATCATTTAGATGATGAAGACACTATTAGGAAGTTCAGAAGAGAAGCAAGGGCGGCGGGTTCTTTGTCACATTTTAATATAGTAGGGGTATTTGATGTAGGTCAGCACGAGGATACTCATTATATTGTTATGGAGTTAGCAGAAGGAAATACTCTGAAAGACTATATAACTGCTAAAGGAAAAGTTGAGGAAAGTAAAGCTATTGATATTGTTTTGCAGATATGCGACGCTTTAATTCATGCTCACGAAAATGGAGTTATTCATAGGGATATTAAGCCTCAGAACATTATTTTATCTAAAGAAGGAAAAGCTAAGGTGGCTGACTTTGGAATAGCTAGGGCTGTTAGTTCTGATACACTTACTAAAACAGAGGATATTTATGGATCTGTAAGATATTTTTCGCCTGAGCAAGCTAGTGGAAATGAAGTAGATTTTAGAACTGATCAATACAGCTTAGGAATAGTGTTGTTTGAAATGTTAACTGGACAGCTTCCATTTAAGGGCGAGACTCCTATAGAATGGGCTTTGAAACATATTAATGATAAACCTGCGTCTATAAAGGATATATTGCCTGATATAAACAAGGATTTATCAGATATTGTAATGAAAACTTTACAAAAAGAGCCAAATAACAGATTTAACAGTATTGAAGAATTTGCATACAATCTAAAGAAATACAGAGAAGGGATTCCAGTAAAACTAACTATGCCAAAAAAAAGAACGTCTACAACACAAAATAAAAACAGTAAGAAAAAATTACTTAATACTCAGCAAAAGATTGTATTTGCATTAATTCTAGTAGCTTTTATAGGTGTTGGTGCATACTTAGGAATTCAGTGGCTAAATGATTATTTAACCGTGCCTGAAGTTTATGTACCTGACTTAGTTGGTGAGTACTATGAAGATGCAGTTGTAAGACTGCAAGAGCTTGGTTTAGATATAGAAACAACAATAAGTCAAAACCATCCGACTATTCCAGAAGACCATATTATAAGGCAAAGGCCAGAAGCAGGAGTTCTTGTGAAAGAGGGGCGATTGATTACTCTCACTATATCAGAGGGAGTTGGATTTCAAAGAATACCTGAAATTATCACTTTTTCTTTGTCAGATGCAGAAGCAGCATTGCAAAGGTTAGGTTTTGAAATTGGTGAAATAAGGGAAGAGTATCATGATGATATATCTGAAGGAAGTGTTATTGACATTAATCCAAGGCCAGGTACTGAAGTTAAAGCCGGTACCGAGGTAGCTTTGATCATAAGCTTAGGGAAAGATGAAGATACGGTAACAGTTCCAAACATTATCGGTATGACAAACTATATGGCACAGCAAGCGTTATTAGACGCAGGATTAACTATTGGCAATATATCAGAAAGCAGATCTGAAAAACCAGCTGATACAGTTATTGAACAAGGAGTTAGAGCTGGTATAAGCGTGTTACCAGATACAGCTATAGATTTTATTATAAGCGATGGAAGAACACCATAAGAGAGGGTGCTTAAATGAAAAAGGGTCAGATTATACACTCAGTTGCTGGTACCTATGACATAGTGCTTGAAGATAATTCAGTTGTTAGATGTACTCCTAGAGGTAAATTAAGGTTGAATAAGATATCACCTATCACAGGTGACAAAGTATTAGTTTTACTTGAAGATGATTATAAAGGGTCAATTGAAGAAATATTGCCTAGAAAGAATTCTATCGTCAGGCCAGCGATTGCTAATATCGATCAGATGGTTGCTGTTTTAGCACCAGAACCTGAGCCAAACTATGCTCTATTTGATAGAATTTTAGTAATAGGAGAGAGTTTAAATCTCGACATAGTGATTGTATTAAACAAAGCTGATTTGTACCCAGTTGATAAAATGAAAGAGTATTATAGTAAAACTCCTTATACAATTATTATTATGTCAGCAATGGATGGTTTAGGCAAAAATGAGCTTGAGGAAAACTTAGTTGGAAAAGTTAGTGTATTATCTGGGCAGTCAGGAGTAGGTAAGAGCTCTATCATAAACTGTATTAGACCCGAAATGGACATAGAGACACAAGAAATTAGTAAAAAAAGAGGTTTTGGAAGACATACAACAAGAACTGTGAAACTAATTAAGCTGCCAAAGGGAGGCTTAATTGCAGATACTCCAGGATTTAATCGATTAGATCTAGATGATGTAGAAAGTGAACAGTTGATGTTTTATTATCCAGAAATGCATGAATTTCTAGACGACTGCAAGTTTAGAAACTGTAAGCATCAAGCAGAACCAGGTTGTGCAGTGAAAGAAGCTGTAGAAAAAGGACAAATATCTCAAGGAAGATACCGGTCATATTTAATGATATTAGAAGAGTTAACTGACAAGGAAAAGAGGATCTATCAATGACTTTAATATGCCCTTCATTATTAGCAGCAGATTTTTCTAATTTAGGAAATGACATAGAAAAAATAGAGAGTAGTGCAGATGCTCTTCATTTAGATATTATGGATGGAAGCTTTGTACCAAATATTAGCTTTGGGTTACCTGTTATAAAAGATATTCGAAAAATATCAAAACTGCCTTTTGATGTGCATTTAATGATAGATAACCCAAGTAAATATGTCGAAGAGTTTGCTAAAGCAGGAGCCGATTGGATTACGGTTCACGCAGAAGCTTGCAAACATTTAAATAGGACAATACATAAAATTAAAGAGTTAGGATGTAAAGCTGGGGTGTCACTTAACCCTCACACATCCGAAGATGTACTCAAATATATTATAAAAGATTTAGACTTGGTTTTAGTTATGAGTGTTAATCCTGGCTTTGGAGGACAGTCATTTATTGAAGAAAGCATAGAAAAGATAAAGAATATAAAAGCTATGGCTGACAAGCATAATAAGAGTCTTATAATTGCAGTTGACGGAGGAGTTAACAATAAGACTATAAGAAGAGTCGTAGATGCTGGTGCAAACTTATGTGTTGCAGGGTCAGCTGTTTTCAAAGCTGAAAATCCAGCAGAAGCAATCGAAGAATTAAGAAATTTATGCAAATAAAAAAAGAGTCTGTGTAATACAGACTCTCTTGGACAATTAAAAGAGCGAATTACGCTCTCGGCAACTAGATTGCTCTTACAACTTTTCCAGATTTAATACATTTAGTACAAACCTTGCGACGAACTTTAGAACCATTTTCAATAATGCGGATTCTTTGAATGTTCACATTATATACTCTTTTAGTGTGATGGTTAGAATGGCTTATGTTATTGCCAGTTGAAGGGCCTTTGCCGCAGATATCACATCTTTTGGCCATCAGCAACGCACCTCCTTTAAACTAGTTTTAATTGTTGTTTGCGTACTCTGGACATTATACCTTAATTACTGTTGTTTTGCAATCATAAATAGTATAATATAATACATGCCTATATTGGAGGGATATAAATGACAAGATTATTAAATAATAATGAATATGGAACAGTTACAATAAGTGATGAAGTTATTGCTAGAATTGCGGGTATGGCTGCAATAGAAAGCTATGGCATTGTTGGGATGGTTTCAAGAAGTATGGTAAAAGATAGTTTTGTAGAACTATTAGGTAAAGATAATGTTTCAAGAGGTGTGGAGATTAAGAGTGATGACGAAGAAGGACTAGTAATTAATCTATATGCAATATTTGCATATGGCGTAAGAGTTTCTGAAGTTGCTACTAATATTATGCGAAAAGTAAAATACATTGTCGAAAGTATTGTCGGTATGCCAGTCAAAAGTGTAAATATTCATGTTGAAGGTGTTAGCCAAAAGTAATAGGGAGCTGAGGAAGAATGGATCAAAAGAAAACAGTAAGTAGTCAAGAGTTTATGCAAATGTGGGTAGCTGCATTGCAAAGCTTACAAAATAATATAGATGTAGTAAATGGATTAAATGTATTCCCTGTTCCTGATGGCGATACTGGTACTAATATGCATTTGACTTTAAAGTCTGCAATAGATAATTTAGATGCACAAGATACAGAGATACCAATTATTGCTTCAAAAATTTCCAAAGGTTCTTTAATGGGTGCTAGAGGTAATTCAGGAGTGATTTTATCACAAATACTTAGAGGATTTAGTAATGCATTAGTTTCTAAGAAAGAACTAGATGGAAAGAGCTTCGCAGAAGCCCTAGAAAGTGGTGTTGAAACAGCATACAAGGCTGTAATTAAGCCTGTAGAAGGAACAATCTTGACTGTATGTAAAGACTCAGCAAGGATTGCTTTAGAAAGTGCAGAGGCTGGAAATGACCTCCTTAAAGTAATGCGTGATACAATTAGGGAAGCATCTGCTTCTTTAGAAAGGACTCCAGATCTACTGCCAGTACTTAAAAAAGCAGGTGTAGTAGACGCAGGTGGTAAAGGCCTTCTTATTATTATGCAAGGGTGGTATAAAGCTTTAACTGGTGAAAAAGTAGACTTAGAACAGCTTATACCTACGAAGAGAGTTGAGATGACTTATACAGATGGCCATGAAGATGGTTATGGATATTGTACTGAGTTTATGATTAAGGCTAACGAGAAGCATGTTGGTACATTAATTAAAATACTTGAAGAAATTGGCGATTCATTAGTAGTGGTGGGTATAGAAGATATAATCAAAGTTCATGTGCACACTTTAAATCCTGGTTTAGCACTGGAAGAAGCTTTGAAATTTGGAGAACTAATCAAGATAAAAATTGATAATATGCAAGAACAACACACACATACTATGCAAGAAATTGAGCCAGTAAATACTGAAGAGCTTGAAATGGCTGTAATAGCAGTAAGTGTTGGAGATGGTATAAGTGAAATCTTTATGAGTATGGGAGTAAACCATATAATTAAGGGTGGACAAACTATGAACCCAAGTACAGAAGATATTGTGTCAGCTATAAATAAGTTAAATGCAAAAAATGTATTTGTGTTACCTAATAATTCAAATATTATTTTAGCAGCACAACAAAGTAAAGAGTTAGTAGATGTAAATGTTGAAGTAATACCAAGCAAAAACATTCCACAAGGATTTGCAGCAATGATGGGCTTTAATCCAAGTGGTGAAATAGAAGAAGTCAAACATGCTATGATAGATAACATGGCATATGTAAATAGTGCTGAGGTTACTTTTGCTACAAGAGATTTCCAAGCTGATTTTGGCAATATTAAGAAGAATGATATAATTGGAATCAATAATGGTGATATAATCATTGCAGGTAAAGATCCGCAGGCTGTTTTATTTTCTACTCTTGAGAAGATGATAGATGAAGATAGCGAAGTGATTTCTATTTTTGTCGGAGATTTATATGAAGAAAAAATTATCGAAGAACTACAAGAAAGTATAGAGGAAATCTACCCTGACTTTGATGTTGAAGTTCATTATGGTGGTCAGCCATTATATTATTATTTAGTATCTGTTGAATAAGGGGACTGCTTAGCAGTCCTTTTTCGTGAAAGGATTTTGATTTTGAGAATTATCGCTGGAACTGCTAAAGGTAGGAAGTTAAAAACTATTAAGAACAATCATACAAGACCAACATCTGATAGAGTTAAAGAGTCACTTTTTAATATTTTAGGTTACCCTCTTGATGCATTTAGTGTTTTGGACTTATTTGCAGGAACTGGAAACTTAGGACTAGAAGCGTTGAGTAGGGGAGCTAAGAAAGCAGTATTTGTTGATAATGATAGTGAATGTTATAAGATAATACGAGAAAACATAACTGAGTTAGGATTTGACAATAATGCTGTAGCAATTAAAAAAGACTGTATGTTGTTTATAAAGAATAATAAAGAAAAGTTTGATATTATTTTTATGGACCCTCCTTATAAACTAGATAGTATTAATGAGTTGATCTTGGCAATATTTGATAATGAGTTATTATCAGCTGAAGGAGCTTTAATAGTTGAACATGATGGTAGCTTTAGCAGTGAAATCAAACCATTTGATAGAAGAAAATATGGACAAACTTATTTGTCTTTTTACAAATGGGTAAATTACGAAGGAGTTTAATTATGAGAAAAGCTGTTTATCCGGGTAGTTTTGATCCATTAACCCTAGGGCACTTAGATATTATTAGGAGAGCTGCAAAAAATTTTGATGAGTTAATAGTTTCCGTTGTTAGAAACCCATCAAAAAACCCTCTTTTTTCTATTGAAGAGAGAGTGGCGATTATTAAAAATGCTACTAAAGATCTTCCAAATGTAAGTGTAGATCATTTTGAAGGGTTGTTAACTCATTATGTAGAGTCTGTTGGAGCAAGTATAATTGTAAAAGGATTACGTGCTATAACAGATTTTGAGTATGAATTCCAGATGGCTTTAATGAATAGAAAGCTAAATGAAGAGATTGACACTATGTTTCTAATGACAAGGAATAAATATTCTTATCTAAGTTCAAGTATGGTTAAAGAAGTGTATAGGCTAGGTGGAGATGTATCGTGCTTGGTAACAGAATATGTACTAAGTAAACTTAGCGAAAAAATAATACAAGTTGATAATTCATAAATATATAAATCTTGCTGTTTTATAAAAACTATTTTATAATTGTAAAAGACAAAATTAGGAGGACTTATTTTGAAACATATTAAAACACTAAATAAACCAAATTTAAAGAACTATTCAACACCTTGTAAAGAATGTAAAACTTCTTGCCAATCGGCATGTAAAACTTCTTGTACTGTAAGTAATCAAGAGTGTGAAAGTAATAATAAGTAGTTACAAGCCCCTTATGGGGCATTACTTTTTTGGGGGTATAAATTATGGCCGTACATGTATTTAAAACTTTGGGGAAATATATAGCTTTAGACATTCCAAGTGGTGTCATTCATGAAGTAGATGAAATTGTAGCAACGTTTATTAAAGAACTAAACAATAATAAAAGTATAGAAGATCTAAAGCGTGACTTTGCTAAAACACAACTAGATGAAGAGATAATGGATGAGCTAAGTGAACTAATGGAACAAGAACTTTTATTTACAGAAGAAATAATAACAGAGTATAGCCCTAAACTCGAAGATACAGTAACAAAGGCACTGTGTCTTCATATAGCGCATGATTGTAATATGAGGTGTAGCTATTGTTTTGCTGATTCTGGAGAATATAAAGTAGGTAAAAGAGAAATGATGTCAGAGGATATTGCTTTAAGTGCAGTAGACTATCTAATTAGTTCTTCAGATAATAGGCATAATCTTGAGATAGATTTTTTCGGCGGAGAACCTCTGCTTAACTTTGAAACAGTAAAACAGACAGTATTATATGCACGTAAGAAAGAAAAACAACATGATAAAAATATCAGGTTTTCATTAACAACAAATGGGTTGTTGTTAGATGATGAAAAGATAGACTTTATTATAAAGCATGATATACAGTTAATTATGAGTCATGACGGTAGACCAGAGGCTCACAATAAGATGAGACCTTTAGTAGGCGGTCAGGAAAGTTATAAAAAAGTAACTAAGAATTTTCTAAAGGCCATTAATAAAGGTGTTGATGATTATCACATTAGAGGAACCTTTACAAAATATAACAAAGATTTTACAGAAGATGTAAAACATATAATAGATCTGGGGTTTAGTAAAATTTCTTTTGAGCCCGTAGTAGCTGATCCTTGTGAGAATTATGCTCTTAGAGAAGCTGATTTGCAAGACATTAAGAATGAATATGATGAGTTAGCAAAATTCTATATTGAGAAACATGAGAATAATAAGCCTTTTACATTCTTCCATTATGAAATGGATTTGAATCAAGGTCCTTGTTTGGCAAAAAGGCTAACTGGATGTGGTGCTGGATATGATTATTTAGCTGTTGCACCAAATGGTGATCTATATCCTTGTCACCAATTTGTTGGATTAGTTGAGTTTAGAATGGGTAATGTTAAGACAGAAGGATATAATAAAGATATAGCCAAAGTGTTCATTGAAGCCCATATCTTAAATAAAGAAGAATGTAAAGATTGCTTTGCGAAGTTTTATTGCAGTGGCGGTTGTCATGCAGATGCGTACTTTAGAAATGGTGATTTGTTAAAACCGAATCACTTTAGCTGTGAATTGTCTAGAAAAAGAATAGAGAATGCACTTGCCATAAAGGCTAATCTATATGAAAGATAGTGGATTATATAGGTTAATTATCTTTCTGCCTCAAGAAGTTAATATTACAGTAGGAAAATTAGGAAACATTGATTTTCCAAAAGGTTATTATATTTACACAGGAAGCGCCACTAATGGATTACAAGCTAGAGTTAGCAGACATTTTTCAAAAAGGAAAAAGAAACATTGGCACATAGATTATTTACTTTTTCATGCGAGAATAGTAAGTGCAGAGCTTTTTTATGAGCCAGTAATGAGTGAATGTGAGTTAAATTCAAAATCCAAAAAAGAGTTAGATAGCTCAATTGTTAAAGGGTTTGGTTCAAGTGATTGTAATTGTAAGTCACACTTATTATATTTAGAAAGTGATAAAAGCAAGTCAGTCTAGTTTACTGACTTGCTTTTTATCTAATTACTAGTAAAATCTTTCCACAATTTGAAGTATTCATCTTTTGTTAGTTTAGGCTCAGTCTCTTTAATATTAAGACCAACTTTTGCATCTTCTGCTAAAACATCAATTGCTGTCATTGCCAAAAGTTTAGCAGGTACTATAAATGCTAAGTATGGGTCAATAACTTGATAGTCTTTTGTATGGCCTGACCCTTTCATGCCAGCCACATATGGGTGAATTGCTGGCATTAAATGCATAACATCTCCGATATCTGATGAACCTGTTCCATGTTTTCCTGTACCAACGAAATCTTCCCCAACAACTTCTATTGCATTTTCATGAAATAAATCAGTTAGCTTTGGATCATTAAATCTAGGAAGAAACCCAGGAATCTCTATAATGTCTACTTCTGCACCTATTGCCATAGCACCAGCTTTTAAAGCTCTATTAACTTTCTTACTTGCTTCAAGTACTGAATCCATTTTGCTGCCTCTAACATAAGTCTCAATTCGCACATCAGCAGGAACAATATTAACAAGATCTCCTCCTTTAGTGATTATAGGGTGAATTCTTATGTGGTCATCATCTTTAAATGTCTCTCTTTGAGCATGGATACCTTGAAGACCCATTATAGCAGCATTTAGTGCATTAACACCATTATGTGGTGCTCCGCCAGCATGAGCTTCTTTACCTATATATTTTACAAGTTTAGTAACAAATCCATTTGACGTTCCACCTGTAACAACCTTCTTTTCTTCGCCTGTAGATGAGTGAAACATAATTGTCATGTCCACATCATCCATAGCACCAATTTTAATAAACTCTTGTTTGCCACCTAAAAACTCAATTTCGCCTTTTTCTCTTAATCTTTGACGAAATTCAACTTCAACTGGTTCTTCAGCTGGCACAGCCATAAAAGCAATATCTCCAGATAAATGATTATTAGCTCCACTTAGTTTTAGTCCCATTGCAGCTCCAAGCATAGCAGCAACTTGGGCATTATGGCCACAAGAGTGTGCAGCTCCTGTATTTATATCTGCATTTGGGTGTTCAGGGCATAAAACCGCATCAAGCTCTCCCATTATAGCTAAAGTTACTTTACTCTCTTTCCCCTTTAGTATCGCTTTTGATCCTGTAATAGCAAGTTTATTTTCGTAAGTAAGCTCTAATTCATCGAAATTATTCTCTACTATTTTTGCTGTTTTGAACTCTTTGTAGCCCAATTCTGGGTTATTAAATATCTCCATACCGATATCAATAATCTTTTGCTGATTTTTATCAATTTCGTTACACACAACTTCTTTAAGTTTTTCTTTGTTCATAATTGCATCCTTTCATGATGTTGTATTAGTTAGATTCTCTAAATAAATTGTTATTCCTGCTAAATAATAAGATATGACAATAAAAAGCAAATAAATAAAAAAAATTAAAAAGTTGATAATATATAAGAAGGATATTAATGTTTATTCTAGAATAAGATACTAGGTGATAAATATGAAAAATAGGATAAGTAAAGAATTTTTTAGCAAGGCATGGACAATAGTCCATGCCCTTTTTACTTTAATAAGATAAAGGAGAGAAGGCAATGGGAATAGTACTATTGGATGGACATAATTTAACGATTGAAGGCATTATTAATGTAGCAAGAAAAGGTCATAATGTGCAAATTACAAAAGAAGCTAGAGAAGCAATGAAAGAGTCTAGGAAGCTAGTAGAGGACTATATAAAAGAAGAAAAAGTTATGTATGGAATTACTACTGGTTTTGGTAAATTTAGTGATGTTGTAATTTGTCATGATAAAGTAGCACAACTGCAACACAATCTCATAGTTAGTCATTCATGTGCTGTAGGGGAGCCGTTTAGTCAAGAAGTAGTAAGAACTATTATGTTACTAAGAGTTAATTCTTTGATTAGAGGTAATTCTGGAATAAGAGAAGAAGTAGTTGATTTGCTAATAAAGATGATTAACGAAGGTTTACATCCAATAATTCCTTCACAGGGTTCTTTAGGAGCTAGTGGGGATTTAGCACCATTGTCTCATATGGTTTTGCCTATGATAGGATTAGGTAAAGCTGAATATGAAGGAGAAATATTTGAAAACGGTGATGCTCTTAAACAAATTAATGAAAAACCTATAGAGTTAGCAGCCAAGGAAGGATTGGCACTCATTAATGGTACGCAAGCAATGACAGCAATTGCAGCCCTTTTAATCTATGATGCCAAGTATTTGATTAATACGTCAGTAAAAGCAACAGCTTTAACTGTAGAAGCGTTGCAAGGTATACCTCTTGCTTATGATGAAAAAGTTCATATTGCCAGAAATCAATCAGGGCAGATTGAAGTTGCAAAACATCTGCTTGAGGAACTAGAAGGGTCAACATTAGTAAGTAAGCAAGGTCAGTATAGGGTACAAGATGCTTATTCTCTGCGCTGTGCTCCTCAGGTCTTAGGAGCATCTTTAGATGCAATAAACTATGTATATAATGTTGTAAATAGAGAGATAAATGCATCTACTGATAATCCTCTGATTTTTGTTAAAGAAGATGAAGTTATAAGTGCAGGTAACTTCCATGGTCAACCAATAGCTTTAGCTATGGACTTTCTAAAGATAGCTTTATCAGAAGTTGCAAATATTTCAGAACGCCGAATTGAAAGAATGGTCAATCCACAACTAAACAATGATTTACCAGCATTCCTAACTGAAGGTGGAGGTTTAAATTCTGGATTTATGATAGCACAATATAGCGCTGCTTCATTAGTATCAGAGAATAAAGTTTTAGCACATCCTGCATCAGTAGATTCAATCCCATCGTCTGCTAATCAAGAAGACCATGTTAGTATGGGCACTACTGCAGCGAGGCAAGCATTAAGTATTTACAACAACGTTGTTTACGTAGTAGCAATTGAACTGATGGTAGCTGCACAAGCAATAGATTATTTAGAGCCAGAACGACTGGGAAATCAGACTAAAATGACTTACAATAATATTAGAAGGATAGTCAATAGACTAAATGGTGATAGAGTTATTAATGTAGATATTGAAGCTTTAGCAAAAGCAATTAAAGAAAGAAAATTTTAGGAGGGTATCATGAATAAGCAGATTGATGGGGCAATGCAAATTAAGTTGGATAGCATTTTTGATAAGTTACCTGAGTATCCTACTTTTGATGAAACTAAGAGAAGAGCGCCTAAACGAGAATTCACATTAAACAAAGAAGAAACAAAGCTTGCATTAAAGAATGCACTAAGATATATACCGGAAAAATGGCACAATGAGGTAGCGGAAGAATTTTTAGATGAGTTAATGACAAGAGGTAGAATCTATGGATATCGCTTTAGACCAAAAAGTGAAATAAAAGGACTACCTATAGACAAATATAAAGGTAATTGCACAGACGCAAAGGCATTCCAAGTAATGATAGATAACAATCTAGATTTTGATGTTGCTTTATACCCTTATGAGTTAGTTACATATGGTGAAACTGGCCAAGTATGTCAGAATTGGATGCAGTATCAATTAATAAAAAGATACTTAGAGATTATGAATGATGAGCAAACTCTTGTGGTTGCTTCAGGACATCCATTAGGACTTTTTAAGTCTAGAAAAGAATCGCCAAGAGTCATAATCACTAATGGTCTGATGGTAGGTATGTTTGATGACCAGAAGAATTGGCATAGAGCAATGCAATTAGGTGTTTCAAACTATGGACAAATGACTGCTGGTGGTTGGATGTATATTGGACCACAGGGAATTGTTCATGGGACATATAGCACTGTGCTAAATGCAGGAAGAGCAAAGCTTGGCATACCTCAAGATAAGGACTTAGCTGGAACCTTAACAGTAACATCTGGTTTAGGTGGTATGAGTGGTGCACAAGGCAAGGCTGTTAGGATTGCTGGAGGTGTAGGAGTTATAGCAGAGGTTGATCATAGTAGAATTCAAACTCGATACGAACAAGGTTGGGTCGATGTAGTAGCTAAATCTTGTGAAGAAGCGTTTAGTATAGCTCAAGAAAATGTTGATAAAAAGCAAGCTATCGCGATTGCGTATCATGGTAATATAGTTGATTTGTTGGAATATGCAATAGAGAAGAACGTGAAAATTGATTTATTATCAGATCAAACATCTTGCCATGCAGTATATGAAGGCGGATATTGTCCACAGGGAATAACTTTTGAAGAACGCACAGAGATGCTTGATAGCAATAAGAAAAAGTTTTGCGATTTAGTAGATGAAACTTTGCAAAGTCATTATTATGCTATAAAAGAATTGGTTAATAGGGGCACTTATTTCTTTGATTATGGTAATTCCTTTATGAAGGCAGTATATGACACAGGAATAAAAGAAATAGCAAAAAATGGAGAGAATACAAATGATGGATTTATATTCCCTTCATACGTGGAAGATATAATGGGGCCGGAGCTGTTTGATTTTGGTTATGGTCCATTCAGATGGGTTTGTTTATCTGGTAAACCAGAGGATCTTAAAAAGACAGATAAAGCAGCAATGTCATGTATAGATCCAAATAATAGATATCAAGATAGAGATAATTGGGCATGGATACGTGATGCTGATGAAAACCGACTAGTTGTTGGAACACAAGCTAGAATACTATATCAAGATGCTTGGGGAAGAGTTAAGATAGCACTTAAGTTTAATGAAATGGTTAGAAATGGTGAGGTTGGTCCAATTATGCTTGGAAGAGATCATCATGACACTGGAGGAACAGATTCACCATATAGAGAAACCGCTAATATAAAAGATGGTAGTAACATTATGGCCGATATGGCTATCCATTGCTTTGCAGGTAATGCAGCAAGAGGTATGAGCTTGATTGCCTTGCATAATGGTGGTGGGGTAGGAATTGGAAAAGCTATTAATGGAGGATTTGGCTTGGTTTTAGATGGAAGCCAACGAGTTGATGAGATAATCAAGAGTTCACTTATGTGGGATGTCATGGGCGGAGTTGCAAGAAGAAGCTGGGCTAGAAACGAAAATGCTCTAAACACAACAATTGAGTTCAATAATGAAGGTAATGACAACCATGTCACCTTGCCATATTTAGTAGAAGCAGACCTAGTAGATACTTTAGTAGACCAAAAATATAATAAATAGGAGAAGTGGTTATGACAATAAAATTAGTAGAATGTGTACCAAATTTTAGTGAAGGTAAAAGAAAAGATATAATTGAAGCAATAGTTGACCAAGTCAGAAATACTGATGGAGTAGTTTTATTAGACTATGCACCTGATGCTGATCACAATAGAACAGTAGTAACTTTTGTGGGTAATCCAGAAGCTGCCGTAGAAGCTGCTTTCAACTTAGCAAAGAAAGCAGCAGAGCTAATTAATATGGAAGAACACAAAGGTGAACATCCAAGAATGGGTGCAACAGATGTAATTCCATTTATACCAGTTAGTGAAATGAAAATGGAAGAGTGTGTTGTACTAGCAGAAAATCTTGGTGAAAGAATAGCTAAGGAGTTAAAAATCCCAGTTTATTTATATGAGAGCGCAGCTAGAAAGTCAAAGAGAAGAAACCTAGCTACGATCCGTAGAGGAGAATATGAAGGGTTTAAGGATAAGATTAAAAAAGAAGAATGGGCTCCAGACTTTGGAGATGCAAAACTGCACCCGACAGCTGGTGCAACTGTGGTAGGTGCTAGACCGTTCTTAGTAGCTTATAATGTTAATTTAGATACAAGTGATATTAAAATAGCAAATAGGATTGCCAAAAAAGTAAGAGAAAGCAGTGGTGGATTAACAAACGTTAAAGGCATGGGTGTTATGCTTGAAGACCGAAACATCGCTCAAGTAAGCATGAATTTAACAAACTATAAAAAGACAGCGATATATAGAGCTTTTGAAATGATTAAAATGGAAGCTAGAAGATACGGTGTTAATGTCTTAGGTAGTGAAATAATTGGTTTATTGCCTATGGATGCTTTAATAGATAGTGCAGCTTATTATTTACAACTTGAAGGTTTTAAAAAGGATCAAATTCTAGAAAAGAGAATATAAAATGAGTAGATTTGCAATAGTTAACGCTAATATCATTACTCCTATTGATATAAACTCTCCCTCAAAAGGAGAGAATCAAGGTAATGTGATGCAAGTAAAACACATGCTAGTCGAGGACGGCTTTATCAAGTTATTAACCAATGACTTTGGTGTTTTGCCTGAGTGTGAAACGATTGATTTAAAAGGTGCTTTAGTAACACCTGGATTAATTGATCCACATACTCATTTAGTCCATGGAGGATCAAGAGAGCGTGAAATTCCACTTAAATTACAAGGAGCTTCTTACATGGAGATTCATCATGCTGGTGGCGGTATTAATAGTACGGTTATTGCTACTAGAAGGTCTAGCAAATCTCAACTAAAAGAAAAAGCCTTAGAAGATCTGAAGCATATGTTATCTCTGGGTGTAACCACTGTAGAGAGTAAAAGTGGTTATGGATTAAATTTAGAAGATGAAATTAAAACTTTGGAAGTTTCTAATGAACTAGACGATATACAATCTTTAGATATAGTACATACTTTTATGGGAGCTCATTCAATACCTCAAGAATATAAACAAGATTCTCAAAGATTTATTGATCTTGTAACAAATGAGATGATGCCACTAATAAAAGATAGAAAGTTAGCAGAATTTTGTGATGTTTTTTGCGAAGATGGTGTCTTTGATGTTGAGCAATCTCGAAATATATTACAAAAAGCTAAAGAATTTGGTTTTAAACTTAAAATTCATGCTGACGAAATAGTTTCTATAGGTGGTGCTGAGTTAGCAGCTGAACTAAACGCTATTTCAGCTGACCATTTAATGGCAGTATCAAAACAAGGGATAAGAGACTTAGCCAAATCAAATGTTATTGCAGTACTATTGCCAGGTACATCATTTTATCTTGGTAAAAACTACGCACCTGCAAGAGAGATGATTGCAAATAATGTGCCAATAGCGTTAGCTTCAGACTTTAATCCTGGAAGTTGTCCTTCTGACAATTTTCAGTTTATTATGAATTTAGGATATTTATACTTAAGAATGAAGCCTGAAGAAGTTTTGACTGCTTGCACTCTAAATGCAGCATATGCAATAGATAGAGCAAGTGACAGGGGTAGCTTAACTGAAGGGAAGATAGCAGACTTTGTAGTTTGGAACTCAGAGAATCTAGAATACTTGATGTATAGGTTTGGAAAGAATCATGTTAAACAAGTATGGAAAGATGGAAAGAAAGTATATGAGGGTAATTAAATGAACAATAAATTAGTAAATATGCCAATTAAAGATTTTTGCAATGAACTAGCATCTTCATCACCAGCACCTGGAGGTGGAAGCACAGGAGCTTTAGCTGGGGCATTAGCAGCGTCACTTGCTACAATGGTGACTAATTTAACAATTGGGAAAAAGAAATATAGAGAAGTAGAAGAGAAAATGCAAGGAATCAAAGAAGAAGCAGAATCTTTAATGAGTAAAATGTTAATCTTGATTGATGATGATACAAATGCATTTAATAAGGTTATGGATGCTTTTAGAATGCCAAAAGGAAGTCAGGACGAAAAGACTGCTAGATCAAAAGCAATTCAAGATGCAATGAAAGGAGCTTCAGAAGTTCCTTTAGAGATAGCAAAGCTTAGTGTGAAAATTGCTTCATTGTGTAATAAGGTAGCAAAAGAAGGTAATGAAAATGCAGTAACTGATGCAGGTGTCGGAGCTAGACTTTGCGAAGCAAGCTATTTTGCTGGAGTGTATAATGTGCGAATAAACTTAACTTCTATCAAAGACAAGGAATATGTTGAAAGAACGAATAATGTTTTAGACGAATTATTAAATGATCTAAGAACACACGTTAATCCTGTTTATGAAATTGTAGATAAGTTGTAAAAAAGGGCTTTTTAGCTCTTTTTTTATTTTGTTGTTACTACAATGATATAAAAGATTTTTAAGATATCTAAAACTATGATAAAATATATAGTTGATAGTAAATAAATGCAAACTGTAGAAGGAGGTTTTGAGATTGCAATCATATTTAATAACAGATATTGGTAGTACAACGACAAAAGCAATCTTAATTGGCGAAAAAGATGGAGAGTATCGCCTTATAGATAGAGCTGAGTCACCAACTACTGTAGAAGAACCATTCGAAGATGTAAATATAGGAGTTAGGCATGCAATTGAAAAACTTGAAAAAATATTAGATACAAAACTATTAGGAGACAGTAAATTAACAATTGATGGAATAGACTACTTTACTTCAAGTAGTGCTGGTGGAGGCTTGCAAGTTTTAGTAATAGGTTTATATAGTAAAGTGACAGCTGCAAGTGCAAGTAGGGCTGCACTTGGAGCAGGCGCTATTTTACTAGATATTATTTCAACAGATGATATAAGACCAATTTATGAAAAAATAGATGCACTTAGAAAAGCACGCCCAGACATGGTATTACTGACGGGTGGGGTAGATGGAGGAAGTGTAGATTTTGCTTTAGAATTTGCTGATATTATTAACTCAGCAGACCCAAAGCCAAGATTTGGTGATGACATTAAACTACCCGTTATTTATGCTGGTAATAAAGCTGCAGCTGAACTTGTTGAAGATACATTGTCAGATAGCTTTGACTTGCATATAGTTCCAAACCTAAGACCTTCAATGAATAGTGAGAACTTGGGTCCAGCAAGGGACCAAATTCACGAATTATTCTTAAGTCATGTAATGCAACAAGCTCCTGGGTATAAAAGCTTAAGTGAAGCGGTTGTTGCTGATATTGTACCAACACCTAAAGCAGTAGGTAATATTATGACAATATTAGCAAAAAGAGAGAACATGAATATTATTGGTATGGATATAGGTGGAGCAACGACGGATGTTTTCTCAGTTTTGAACGAGGAATTCCATAGAACTGTAAGTGCTAATATGGGCATGTCTTACAGTATAGGTAATGTTATTGAACAAGCAGGCTTAGAAAGAGTTAAAAGATGGATACCTTTTGAAATAAGTGATTGTGAGTTAAGTGATATGATAGCTACAAAGATGCTGTTCCCAACAACTTTGCCAGTATCTCTTAAAGAGCTTATGGTAGAGCAAGCAGTAGCTCGTGAAGCATTAAGAATATCAATCAATCACCATCATGATTTGATAACATCTCTTCCAAAAGAAGAAGGCGGTTTAAAAGGATTCTTAAAAAGTGAGGAAAGCAGGGTAAAAGAGTTTACTAAAACTGAAAGCCTTGTGGACATGAAAAAAATAGGATTAGTTATAGGAAGTGGAGGAGTATTATCACATGCTCCTAGAAGAGAACAAGCTGCTTTGATGTTGATTGATTCAGCTGAGTTTTTAGGCATGACTAGTTTAGCTGTAGACAGCATATTTATGATGCCACACCTTGGAGTTTTATCGCAACATCATCCTGACACAGCTTTACATGTATTGCTAAAGGATTGCTTTATTCCATTAGGAACAGTAATTAGTGGAGTTGGAGAAGAGAAAAAGGGCGTAATAGCAGTTAAGATAAGAGGAATAATAGCTGGAAAGCAAATTGAAGAAGAAGTAAAAGCAGGAAGTCTAGCATTTTTTGATTTAGCTGAAAGCGAAAAAGCAAACATTAACGTATCTCCAAGTTCTAAAGTGGACATAGGAAATGGTCCAGGTAATAGTGCTAAATATGAGTTCTCAGGTGGAAAGTCTGGCTTAATAATTGATATGAGAAATGCATCAGCTGATGGAGAGTTTGACACTGAGGATCTTATGGATTGGCTTGTTGAGTCTAGAGCATTTACAAAAGAAGAATTAGATAGTGTAAGGAGGGATAGTTAATGAAACATGTGAAACTACAAAGAGATCGCATACTTCCTTATCCTGGAGAGATACTAGTTAAGATAGGAGATGAAGTAGTAAGTGACGATGTAGTAGCAAAGCTTGATTATGTTCCTGGAAAAGTTTACAAAGTACCAGTAGCAAGTAATTTATCTCTTCAATATGATAAACTAGCAAGTGCTGTAGTTGTAGAAGAAGGACAACATGTACAAAAGGGTGATATATTAGCGATTAACAATGTCTTTTATGAGCCATATGTGAGTATATCACCAGTAGAAGGTGTAATTGGAATAATTTCAAAGTATTTGGGTATGCTTTACATTAGAGATTATATACCCTTAGATAGTGATGCTGAAGATGACGTTGTATATGATCTAAATGAAATGTTTCCAGATGATAAACCTCATATGATAAAACAGAAGATTTTAGTAAGACCAGGAAATATGCTAAGCCCTTCGCAAGTTATTTATCAAATGAGTTCAAGTAAGAGAGTTGTAAATAATGTTTATGGTAAAGTCACATCAATAGATAATAACAAAATAGTTATAGCAACAATAAAAATAAATAGTGATTTATTGGCATATTTATCAGGAAAAGTTATTAGAACTAACGATAAAGACATGATTACTATTGAGGGAGAAGTATATCAACTGCAAGGAGCTTATGGACTGGGTTCTGAGAGGCAAGGCGAACTTAAAGTTATAAAGAAAGATGGTTTGGTAAATGAATCAGATATAACTGAAGAATTGCGTGATAAAATATTGTTTATTCCTAATGGTATATCACTTGAAGCTTTGAAAAAAGCTAATAAGTCATGCGTTAGGGGTGTTATAACAAACACAATGCCATTCTTAGATGTTAAAGAATTTGCAGGGGTTGACTTTGTACCTGGTATAACAGGCAATGAATCTATAAATACAGCTTTAATTTTAATAAAAGGCTTTATTAATCAAAGTATTGAGAAAGAATCAATAGAGTTTGTGTCAAAGTATGATGGTAAATGGGTTGTTATTAGAGGAACAACTCATATTCGTGCAGGAGCAATAAGGCCAGAGCTTTTACTTTGCGACCGCTCTGAAGAAATAGTGGAGTTTGAAAATATTGACGATGAGATTGAAGAAGGTAAAATGGTAGAGGTAAAAAGAAGTGGACTTCTTCATGGTAAAAAGGGTAAGCTCATTAAAATACACAGTAAGCCTCATCAATTATCATCACTAATTAATGTTCTTGTTGCCACAGTTGAAATAAATGGCGAAGAACATATAGTTCCTCTTACCAACTTAGTCCCAGCAGGGAGGATAGAGTAATGGATAATACAAGAGTAATTTTTAAGGGTCTTGATGCTAAAGCTGCTATTGAAAAGTATGATGGACCATTATATAATGCCTTATTCTCAAGGGTGCTTGAGTATATGTGTAAATGGCAGACTGATAATAAAGAAGATTTTGAAACAATGGAAGAATGGTTATTAATGAATAGAATAGCAGTTATAAGTGAGGGTGAATTATATCCTAAAGTCCCACTTTTGACTGTAGATGTTGCAAAAGAAATGCAGAAAGATCTATTAGAGCTACTTCCAAATGATTTTTCAGGATCAAAATATATTGAAAACATATCAAGCAAATTTGAAGATTGGGAAGATACCGGGCACATATTTATATCACAGATTATTTTGGGGGTTATGTGGTTTAATGCATGGATTAAGACAAGTGAAGACCCTAAGGAACCTCTAGCTATAATCGTAACAGACTTAGACCATAGTCCAGTATTCAGCTCTGGACTAACACCTTTAAAAGATAATGAGATTATCTCTTTTTGGCAGACTAATCAGTTTGGGCATCCTGATACTTTGTATGATGTACTAAAGAATGAGGCAGTTGTAAAATCTTTCGAATCAATGAATGATGATTATACCTTTACAGCTGTTGACAATACATTAGTTTTACTTAACAAATTAAAAGCATATAAAACAAGTACAACAGGAAGTAACCCTCTACCGTATATTAGTTTACCTAAGATAACATACCTTCAGGTTAAAGAACATAAGAAAGATTTGTCTAGGCTAAGTGAATTGTTTGTTTCTAATATTGAAATGTTAGAAAAAGTAGCTAGAAAACATTATAAAAATCGTCCAAGTATACAAAGAATGGTAGATTACACTAATTATAGAAATATGGTGTATTTAGTCTTTAGCTACTGTGTTGTTGACGACTATCTTGAGAAAGATTTGCTTGTAGAAGGTAGAACAGCTAAGGATACAAAGTCTAAAAGTAATAGTCCAAAGTGGACCATGATTTAAGGAGGTTCTGATATGAGTTTTTTGAAAAAGATTAAAGAAACTATTGTTGGTAAGCCAGTAACAGGTGTAGCTATAATCTCGGATGTTGAAGAAGTAGAAAAGTTCTTGGAGGAAATTGTAGATAATACACTTGCTAAGAAAGCCAATAATAAAAACAAGGAAGCTTCTGAACAGAAAGAATAGAAAGAGGAAACTAAATGTCACGAGATAAAGCAGCTCCATATATATCTGGCATTACGTATGCTACAATATTTGGGTTTTCCTTTATGGTAACAAAAAATGCTTTAGATCATATACAGCCATTTCATTTTTTAGGGTTGCGATTTTTACTTGCAGCCCTTTTAATGACTTTATTAATTGTATTGAAAATTGTTAAAGTAAACTATAAAGGTAAAAACATCAAGCCACTATTATTATTGTCACTATTACAACCAATAAGCTACTTCATTGGAGAAATCTACGGAGTTAAACATATATCATCTTCACAAGCAGGTATGATGATTGCACTAATACCAATTGTAGTTGTAGTCTTTAGTATACTCTTTTTAAAGGAATATATAAATATTAAGCAAGCCATTTGTATTGTATTATCAGTAGCAGGTGTCTTATTAATGGGGATTATGCAGACAGATACATCAGGGGTAGAGTCCAATGCAATCGGATTCTTCTTTATTTTATTTGCGGTAATAGCAGGTGCAGGGTTTAGTGTGACTTCAAGAAAACTTTCATTAAACTATAATCCATTTGAATTAACTTATGTAATGATGCTCGTTGGTGCAGTAATTTTTAATGTTCTTGGAGTTATACAGTTTACATCAGTGAATAACTTGAGTGAATACTTTAATCCTATAAGAGATCTTAATGTTACCAAAGCACTTCTATATTTATCATTATTATCATCAATTGTCGCTTTTGGGTTGATGAATTTTACACTATCGAAAATTCCAGCTGCAAGAGCATCGCTTTTTGCAAATTTAACAACTGTAATCTCAGTAGTAGCAGGTGTTGTCTTTAGGGATGAGCCTTTTTTTTGGTACCATTTCTTATCAGGAATTATGATCTTAACTGGAGTTATAGGTGTTAATAGGTTTGCTCATAAAACTATTGTAGAAGTTCAAAAATGACTAGTTTGAGAACTCCTATAGAACCGAAAACACTAACCTTATTCCAAAGAATAGTAAGATTAGTGCAGAAACTTTATTAATAAGCACTTGTTTGCTTGGTGAAATAAACTTTGCACTCTTTCTTATTATAAAAGATAAACTACTAAACCAAATCAAAGAAGCACTACTAAAACCAAGAATGAAGGGGATATGCTCACTATTTGTAAGTGATGAATGCATACTTCCTAGAATGAGAGTTCCATCGATAATAGCTTGGGGATTAAGCCATGTAACAGCAAAAGCCGTAAAAAACAATCTAATAGGTTTGATATCAGCTGTGGAGCTGTTTTCTTTAGGTTTACTTTTCCAAGTATTGATTGAAATCATTAAAATCGCTAAAAACCCTATTATACCTATGAAAATTTTGGCATTAGGGAACATGCTAATAACGAAACCAAATCCTAAGAAACATGTTATTGCAAGACTTATATCATTAACAATTACTGAGAATACTGTTATGAGGATTTTTTTTGTTGATTTATTTATTGAATTGTTAATTATAAACATATTTTGCATTCCAATTGGAGCAACGTATGCAAGACCCATGAGAAGTCCTTGAAGATATATACCCATAATTATCACCTAAAGCTTATTATAACAAATCTTAATTAAAGGAGAAGACTATAATGAAATTTAATAATATCAGGAAGCAGACGACAAAAGCTTATGAGAGCATATATTTAGAGACTCCTGCAAGAGGGTTAGTTCCTCAGGGTGTCTTGAAAATGTCAATAAAAGCACTTGAAGCTTGGGAATCTTTTGATCAAAAAGCTGATTATAGTGAACTGTTAAATTCTGTTAAAGAAAAAGCTGCAACTTTGCTAAAAGTAGATTCTGAAAATTTAACTGCTACTACATGTACTTCTCACGGTTTAAGTATAATTGCAAACTCATTCCCTTGGGAGGAAGGGAATAATATGATTATGCCTGAAAATGAGCATCCGAATAACTTCTATCCTTGGGCACAGCTAAAAAATCAAGGCGTAGAAGTAAGATTAGCAAAGACTAACAATGGATTTATTGACACTGATGAATTAATATCACTAATTGACGAGAACACTCGTATAATCGCCCTATCGTTAGTAACATTTTATCCTGGTGGTTATTTTGATTTAGAAAGGCTTGTGGAGTACACAAAAGATAAAGACATATATATTGTTTTAGATGCTATTCAAGCAATTGGATTTGTTCCTGTTTATCCAAAAGAGCTAGGAATAGATGCTATTGCAACTGCAGCCTATAAAGGATTAATGACACCTTATGGAGCTGGTCTTTTATATGTTAGCGACAGGTTAAATAAAAAGTTAACACCAAAAGAAGTAACTCTCAATAACTTACTTGAGAAAAAACAATTTCCTACACTTGATTATGATCTTATTGAATGTGTTGATAAACTACAACCAATGCCTATTAATATTTCTGGTCTAGCAAGCATGAGTAAATCTTTAGATATAATACTTGACATTGGTATTGAAGAAATCGAATCTTATTTAACAAACCTGTCAAAGAAGTTAGTTAAAGGGCTGAATGATAAAGGAGTTAAAACTGCTTTAGAGTCAAATGATGAGAGATTAAGGCATATAGTATGTATAGAAGAAGAAAACGCTAAAGAAGTGGCAAAATATGCTCAAGAGAAAGGTTTATATATAAGCCCTAGGAGAAGTGGAATAAGAATGGGGTTACACATTTATAATAATCTTGATGATGTAAATCAAGCAATCGACATACTAGAAAGCTATTATAATAGATAAAAAAAGAACTCCTAAGATTTTTAATACAGAATCTAGGAGTTCTAATTTTTTAGATTTTATCAAATTTTGCAGTGAAGTGTCTTAAAATGTCAGCTTCATATGTAATTTTAAGTCCACTAATTTGCTTTCTTCTTTGGTATATATTCTTAAGTCCTTCAACTACCACATCCATATGGTTATTTGTATATACTCTTCTAGGGATTGTTAAGCGCAAAAGCTCAAGTTTTGGATAGTCATGATCTCCTGTTTTTGGATCTCTACCTGCAAGAACAGTTCCAATCTCTACACCTCTAACACCAGCTTCTATATAAAGCTCAACACCAAGTGCTTGAGCTGGAAACTCATTTTGAGGCACATCTGGTAAAAATCTTGTAGCATCTATATATATAGCATGTCCTCCTGGAGGCTCAATAATAGGGATTCCAGCATCTAATAATCTATCACCTAAATATTTCACTTGTCCAATTCTGTAGCTTAAATAGCTTTCCTCTGTGACCTCTTCAAGTCCTCTTGCAATTGCTTCTAAATCTCTTCCTGCTAACCCCCCATAAGTAGGAAAACCTTCAAAAAGCACAGCTAAAGAACTTGCTTGTTGATGTAGCTCTTTATTTCTTAGCGCTAAATATCCTCCGATATTAACAATAGCATCTTTTTTGGCACTCATTGTGCATCCATCTGCATAACTAAAAGTTTCTTTAACTATTTCTCGAATTTCTTTATTCTCATATCCAGGTTCTCTCTGTTTTATAAAGTATGCATTTTCAGCAAACCTGCATGCATCTATATAAAAAGGAATATTATATTTTTTTGCTATTTCACTAACACCCTTAATATTTTCCATTGAAACAGGTTGACCACCACCGCTATTGCATGTAATTGTCAAAATTATCAGAGGAATAACTTCTTTGCCTTTTTCGTTGATAAAATTCTCAAGCTTTACTAAATCCATATTGCCTTTGAATGGATAATTACTTGTAGGATCATAAGCTTCGTCAATTACTAAGTCAACTGGGATGCCTTTCTTATGCAAAACATGAGCTTTTGTGGTATCAAAATGCATGTTGTTTGGAACGAAATCATTATCCTTAACCAATAAAGAGAGTAAAAGATTTTCTGCGGCTCTACCTTGATGTGTAGGTACGAAGTAAGGGAATCCTAGAATTCCTTTAATTGATCTTTCTAAATTATAATAGTTTTTGCTACCTGCATAAGATTCATCACCAAGCATCATGCCTGCCCACTGATAATCACTCATTGCACCAGTTCCACTATCTGTTAACAGATCAATGTAAACATCAGATGACCTTAAGCTAAATAAATTATAGCCTGCTTCTTTAATTAGCCTTTTTCTTTCTTCTTTAGAGGTCATTTTAATAGGTTCTACAACTTTTATTCTAAATGGTTCAGCTGGAAAGTAATTCATTAAATCAGTCCTTTCAAAATCATTAATTCTATAATTAGACAAAATGCTGTTAATTCCTGCATGTTACTAGTGAGAGTCTGGACTTTCTTTAACTACATTAAGAAAGTGAAGATATGTAATAAGTTGATTCAGTAGCCTTTTCCTGTTAGAATTTTCTATGAATTAATTAATTAAAAGGTCACAAGTTGATTGCAAATGGAGGATTATAATGAGATTAAAAGCTGATGATATATTAAAATTTGAAGCAATCGGGGAGCCTCAGTGGTCTCCAGTAGATGATAGCTTTATCTTTATGAGAAAAGTGACACAAGATGGAAAAGTTAAGACTGCAATATTTAAATCATTAAATGATAAAGAAGTTCAATTAACGGAGTATGAGTTAAGTGCTAGCTCGCCAAGGTTTTCACCTTGTGGGAAGTTCATATCGTATATAGCTAAAAAAGATGATAAAAGTTGCTTATTTATTATGAACGAAGATGGAAGTGATATAAAACACTTAGAGCATGATAAAAGTGTTTCAGGGCCAATATCGTGGTCTCCAAAAGGAGATAGTCTACTATTTAGGTCAGCCATTTCTTTAAGTGGAAACGACCGACCAGATTATAACGGTAAGCCACATGACCATGATTACTTAGATGATTTAAAAATAAAAGTAATGACAAGTATAAGATACAGGTTTGATGGGATAGGCAACTTTTACGACAAAAGAAATCAAGTATTCATAGTAGGTTTTAATGATGGGGACTTTTCAGAAGTCACTCAAGTTTCAAACACTGAGTTAGATATTTCAAACCCCATTTTTAACTATGATGGAACAAGGATATATTTCACATCTAACCCTGATGAACGAGCTTTAGAAACAGTTAAATCTAACATATATTCTTTAGATCTCAATGGAGATATTAGACTATGTGTAACAGGTGAGGGGTACTTATTTAATCTACAAGTATCAAAATGTGGCAAGTATTTATCTTTTGTTGGCTTAGACTACTCAGATATGAAAGAGATGGATAAGTTTTTTGATACCTTGTATGTCTATGAAATAGGTGATGAAACACATGTGCATAAAACTAGGAATGTCTCAAGTGTATTAAACAGAATGGTTTGTGTTTGTCCATCAAGTGCAGAGAGATATTTCAGCTCAACTTCTATGTATAAATGGACTGAAGATAGTAAAGGTTTTTACTTAATATATGGAAATGAAGGATCGTCATCCTTAGTATTGCTTAACCTTGATGGTTCATATGAAATCGTATGGGAAGATAAGATGAAATCTATAAGTGCTTTTTCTGAAAAGAGTGAAAGATTCATTTTGCAGGTAGGTTCTATGGAGCATACGGAGAACTTATACCTATTTGATGATGAAGAGATTTTATTAGTTGAGAGCAACTCATGGCTTAAAGACTATGATTTAGGAAAGGGTCATAGATTTACTTTTTTAGGTGATGAAGCACATAAAGTAGATGGGTGGTATTTGTCACCTGCAAATTATGAAAATTGCAAAGACAATAAAGCTGTGTTGTTTATACACGGAGGACCACATGGAGTTTATGGAAGTAGTTTCATGTTCCAAACTCAATTGTTAGCATCTAATGGTTACTTTGTTTATTACATTAACCCAAGAGGTAGTTCGACATATGGGTTTGAATTTGCTAGTAAGGTATACAAAGATTGGGGTAGTGGCGATTTTAGAGATTTAATGTCTGGCACAGATTTTCTAATAAGTAAAGGGTTAATAGACAAAGATAAGTTAGGGATAACAGGTTGGAGTTATGGAGGTTACATGACGACTTGGGCAGTTTCTCAAACAGATAGATTTAAGGCAGCTGTTGCAGGAGCTAGTATAACAAATAGATACAGTATGTTTGGAACAAGTGATATAGGATTTACATATGGATATTATCAGTTTGGGGGAACACCATGGGAAAATGCTCATAAACTCATAGAAAGATCTCCATTAAATTATGCAGATGAGATTAATACCCCACTTCTATTTATACATGGAGAAAACGACTTGAGATGTCCAGTAGCACAGTCAGAAGAGCTATTTGCAGCTTTAAAGTTTCAAAATAAAGAAACAGTACTTATTACATATCCTAATGAGTCACATGGCTTTAAGCAGCCATATCACTTGCTTGATAGATATGCTAGAACTAAGGCGTGGTTTGATTACTATCTTAGATAGACATTAATTTTTAAATATATACTTTTAGGGGGAACAAGACAAAATGTGGTTATTAAAAAGTGAACCAAACGATTATTCGTTTGATGATTTGATGAATGACAACACGACGATATGGGATGGTGTTAAAAACTATCAAGCTATAAACAACATGAAAGAGATGAAAAAAGGAGAAAAGGTTCTTTTTTATCATACAGGGAATCAAAGAAGAATTGTTGGTTTATGTGAAGTCACAAAGGAAGCTTATGAATATGGAGAGTATACTGTTGTTGAGATAAAAGCAATTAAAAAATTCAGCAAAACTGTCACTTTAAAGGAAGTTAAGGCAGATGAGTTTTTTAAAGACTGGGCATTAGTCAGGCAAGGCAGATTATCTGTGGTACCTGTAGAAAAAAAATACTGGGAGAAAATAAATAATATTCTTGAAGGCTAATAAAGAAAAGGGCAATAATTTTGCCCTTTTTCTATCAAATATTATTAAATACAATTCTACCATCAGTGATATTACAAAGCACTTTGATGTCTTTGATATCTTCTTCATCAATTTCTAAGATGTCTTTATCTAATACAATAATATCTGCTAACTTACTCTCTTCTATAGAACCAACTTTATCTTCCATAAATGCTAGTTTAGCACCATTCAACGTGTAAAGTCGGATCATTTCTTGTCTTGTAACCTTTTCATTATTTCCTAAACTTCTACCTTGAGAAGTCTTTCTAGCTATTGCACTATACATAACTAAAAATGGATTATAGTGTGCTGAAGTCATATCTGAGTTTGCAGCAACTAATATGCCAGCATCAATGTATGTACGAAGTGGTTTAAATGTATAGACTTTATCTTCAGGTATAACATCAAAATAGATATCTCCTTCAACATAAATAAATCCTGGTTGAACAGAAACTGCAATGTTATGTTTTTGCATTAGATCAATAGATTTTTCTGTTGGAAAATATCCATGAATAACATTATGTCTTGCCAAAGGATTTGGGTTTTTACTAATAACATCAGCAAAAGTTTGTACTGCAATATCTTGAGCTTTATCTCCACAGCAATGAATACCAACTGACCAGAAATTTTCTTGTGCTGTTTTAAAATAATCAGGTAGTTTGTCAATGTCTAATCTCAAAGGTATGTCGCTTTGTGTTCCATCTAAATATGGTTCATTCATTAAGGCGGTTTTGCTTCCTAGACCACCGTCAATAGCCATTTTTAGGGCGCCTAAATTAAGCCAGTCATTCCCAAACCCATTCACTACACCCATATTTTCAACCATAGGGGTTAAATCGCTTCCTTGTGCCGCATAAAGTCCATTGTAAACAGGCATCATATTTATCCTGATATTAAGCTTTCCTCTTTCATAAAGGTTTTGATAAGCGTATCTTCTTAAAGTAGTAACTCCTGGATCTACTATTGTTGTTATCCCATAGTTTTCATACTCTTTTAATGCTCGCAAAATATCTTCTTGTGCAGACTGAACAGTCATTCCTGCCTCATCAGAAGGCATAGCATTTCTTATTAGATTTCCAGCCTCATTATACAGAACGCCGGTTGGAGTACCATCCTTTAATCTAACGATTTTTCCTCTCCATGGATTAGGTGTATTTTTATTAATGCCAGCTAACTCAAGTGCTTTGCTATTTACAACTATGGCTCCAAAAAGTCTGCTTAAAACTACTGGATTGTCTGGCGCAACTTCGTCTAAGTCCCATCGATTAGGCTCTCTATATTCTTTAAACTGGCTCTCAATCCAACCACCACCTAGAATCCATTTTCCAGGTGCAGTTTGGTGTACTCTTTCAGCGACTTTGTTTTGCATTTCTTTAATATTTTTAGCATCAAAAAGCATAACCCCTTTTAAGAGAGTTCCAGCTGCTCCTGTATGGTTATGTGAATCTACTATTCCAGGAATCGCTGTGTGACTTTTAAGATCAATCATCTTAGTTTCATTTGTTTGGAATTTCTTGACTTGTTCTAATGATCCTGTGCATATTATTTGATTATTGTGTATTGCAACTGCTTCGACAATCGTGTCTTGTTTGTCTACCGTGTGAATTTTACCATTGTAGAGAATTAAATCAGCAATCAAAATGTAACCTCCTTGAGAAAATAAGTATTTCTAGCTATAATAAACAAAGCTAACAAATTAAAAAGAAGAGGTGATAATATGTTTAATGTTGAAACTAAGGAATTTAAAAATAAAACTGAGTTTTATAAACATCTTAATAAACAACTGACTTACTTAATACAAGATGAACCAGATACTCTTGCAAACCTTGCAAACTCAGCTAGCCTTATTGGGATGTTAATCCCAGACATTAATTGGGCTGGCTACTATATCTATAAAAATAATGAGTTAGTATTAGGCCCTTTCTGGGGTAAACCAGCATGTACACATATAGCTATTGGAGAAGGCGTATGTGGTGCTGCTGCTGAGACTCTAAAGGTCCAGTTAGTAAAGAACGTACATGAGTTTCCTGGCCACATAGCTTGCGATTCAGCATCGATGTCAGAAATTGTTTTACCGATTCTTCGAGATGGTGACCTTGTTGCGGTTCTTGACATAGATAGTCCACAATTAGCAAGATTTGACCAAGAAGATGAAAAAGGTTTATTAGAAACAGTTAGAGTACTATCTAAACATATCAGTTGGACTCTATAAAAGGACATTAAGGTGTCCTTTTTTGTTAGCTAATATTATATTCTACAAGAAAAAGGCAAAACCTCTATAAAATTATCAAATAATCAATTGGTAAAGAAAGACAAAAAAATACTTGACTAGCTAACTAGTTTCGTGTAAATTCATATACTGAAATAATTTTTGTATACGAAAATTTTAGGAGTTGTAATATGGCTAGAAAGATTGATAAGAACCTAGTCACTAAAAGTGAAAACTTAACCAAAACAGTCTGGATACTAGCCTGGCCAGTAATTGTAGAAATGGTATTAATGACATTTGTAGGCATAGTTGATATGGCAATGGTAGGTCAATTAGGGCCAGCATCTATTGCATCTGTAGGTTTAGGAAACCAATTCGTAATGTTAGCAACAACTGCTTTTGCTGCTATACGAACAGGAACAACAGCTTTAGTGGCAAGACATTTTGGTGCAGAAGATTCGGACGGAGCTCATCAGATAGCAAGACAGTCAGTGATAATGACAATAGCATTAGCAATTGTAACATTAATAATTTTTTACATATTTGCTGAATCTGGAATGAGACTGCTTGGAGCAGAAGAAGAGGTAGTTCAATTAGGTATATGGTATATAAGGCTTAGGACTTTTGGACTTGTATTCCACTATTTTACAATGATATTTACAAGCACACTGAGAGGTGTTGGAGATACAAGGACACCTATGGTTGTTAATATTATAATTAACATTTTAAATCCTATATTAAATTATGGATTCATTTTTGGTAACTTTGGGTTGCCACAGCTAGGTGTAGCGGGTGCAGCACTAGCAACGGCACTAGCTCAGATTGTTGGTTTTTTAATCATTGGTAAAGTGATTTTTGGTGGTAAGAGCTTGATTACTTTAAAGTTAAAAGACGATTATAGATATCATAAAGAATCAATAAAAAGAATATTGAATATAGGCTTACCAGCAATGGGAGAACAAGTGGCTATGAGAATTGCGCAGATAATTTTCACAATGATTTTGACGTCTCTTGGTACAGTAACTTATGCAGCACACCAAGTTGCTATAAGAGCAGAGTCAATATCATTCATGCCTGGATGGGGTTTTGGAGTAGCAGCCACTACGCTAATAGGGCAAAACTTAGGAGCCCTTAAGCCTGAAAGAGCACAGAAAAGTGGTTATGTAGCTAGAAATATGGCTCTAACTTTTGCTATTATAATGGGAGTGCTATTCTTTTTCTTCCCAGAACATTTCGTACACTTTTTCTCTGATGATCCTGAAGTAGTACGACAAGCAGCTATGGCATTACGTCTAGTAGCTATAGCACAGCCTTCTATGGCTATTAACTTAGTCCTTGCAGGAGCACTTAGAGGTGCAGGTGATACCAGATGGGTTACATATATAACTGGAATTTCTGTTTGGGTAGTAAGACTTTCAATTGCTGCATACTGTGTTTTTGTTTTAGATTTAGGACTTTTAGGAGCTTGGATGGGTATGTTAGCTGATATATTTGTTAGGTCTATTGCTTTTAGTATCAGATATGCACGAGGAAAGTGGAAGACAATAGAAGTTTAATACTTAATAAGTCAGCAAGTGCTGGCTTATTTTTTATTATAACAAATATGTGGTAAAATAAGAGCAGAGGTTCAGTTAGTTAAAGATAAATATTTCAATCAAAAATTAAAGTAGAGGAGGATTTTTGTGTACTTAGATGAGCTCAACAGAGAACAAAGAGAAGCAGTCTTATACGATCAAGGACCACTATTAATTCTTGCTGGTGCTGGCAGTGGAAAGACGAGAACAATCATTTACCGTGTTGCACATCTAATAAAACAAGGGGTCTCTCCATATGAGATATTGGTTATGACATTTACCAATAAAGCAGCAAATGAAATGAAAGAAAGAATAAGAGATATTCTGGGGACTAAATACCCAGGTATGTGGGTAGGAACGTTTCATAGTATTTGTTTGAGGATTCTTCAACAAGAGTCAATTCATATAGGATATAGAACTCCTTTTACTATTTATAGTACAAGCAACCAAGATACAGTAATAAAAAAGTGTATAAAAGAATTAGATTTAGATCAAAACAAATTTAAACCGAGAATGTTTTCAACAGCAATTAACAAAGCCAAGAATAATTTACAAAGTTATGATAAGTTTTTAGATAGTAATAATCCTTATGATAAAACAATTGGAAAGGTATATAAGCTTTATCAAGAAGAGTTAAAAAGTAATAATGCGATGGATTTTGGCGACCTTATTATGAATACAGTTATACTATTTAGAGAAAATAGGGAGATTTTAAAGAAATATCAAGATAAATTTAAACACCTATTAATAGATGAGTATCAAGACACGAATAGAGCTCAATACAAATTAGTCAGTTTGTTAACTCAAAACAACAAGAATGTTTGTGCAGTTGGGGATGATGACCAAAGCATTTATGGGTGGCGTGGTGCAGATCTTAATAATATACTTGATTTTGAAAATGATTATCAAAATGTAAAGATTATTAGACTTGAACAAAACTATAGGTCAACAGAAAATATACTAAGAGCTGCTAATTCTGTAATTAACAATAATATTAATAGAAAAGTTAAAGAATTATGGACAGATAAAGGTATTGGCACCAAGGTGCACTTATACCAAGCAGATGATGAAGAAACTGAAGCTTATTTTGTACTAAAGACAATAAAAGAACTAAATCTTATAAAAGGATATGAGTGGAAAGATATAGCTATTCTGTATAGGACTCATGCCCAATCACGTCCATTAGAAGATGCTTTTTTATATCACAATTTACCATATAAAATATATGGTGGAACAAGATTTTATGATAGGAAAGAAATTCAAGATATTTTAGCATATGCTAACTTGATAGTTAATCCTCATGATAATACGAGAATAAATAGAATTATCAATGTTCCTAGAAGAGGTATAGGTGAAAGGACTTTTGAAAGGCTTTCAAATTACGCTGCTGAGAAGAACGTTAGCTATTATGAGGCGATCGAGAGAACGGAAGACATTGACACTTTATCAGCAACCTATAAAAATAAAATAAATGACTTCAAATCACTTATTGAAAAACTTAAAGTCTTTGAAAATGAAAATCCAGTTGATGAAGTAATAAATGAAATAGCACTAACAAGCGGTTACATTGATGATCTTTCAGAGTTAAAAAAGAGAAATAGTGTAGAAGCAGAAACTAGGCTTGATAATATTGCTGAGTTAATTAATGTTGCAAATAGATTTGCAACACTTAACCCTGATGCAGGACTTAAAGAGTTTCTTAGTAGTATAGCATTAGAAACTGATGTAGACAGTTATGAAGAAGAAGATGAAAGTGTAACACTTATGACTTTACATGCCGCAAAAGGACTTGAGTTTCAAGTAGTATTTCTAGTTGGTTTAGAGGAAGGTCTTTTTCCAAGTTTGAAGTTTGATAGTAATGATGAAGACGATGAACTAGAAGAAGAAAGAAGACTATGTTATGTAGGTATGACTAGAGCACAAGAAGAGTTATATCTAAGTTATGCAAGATCTAGAAGGCAATATGGAGAAATGAAATATAATATGCCATCTAGATTCATCTCTGAAATACCAAATGAGTGTTTAGATCAAATTAATATTGAAGAAGAAACAGGCGTTCGTTCTAGAAAACAGTATAATAAAGCAGTAGAATGTAACAATCCTTACATTGTTGGGGATAAAGTTGAGCATGAGAAACTAGGTATTGGAATTGTTCTAGAGATTGATGAAGACATAATAAAGGTTGACTTTTTACAAAGTGGAACGAGAATGTTAGCTACAGAGTTTGCTCCTTTAAGGCAGATAAAAGATGATGAAATAACTGATTCAATGCAAGATATTGAACCAGAAAAGAAAAAAGCGCAGCTAAGTAATGGGATGCCTGATTTCACTGTAGGTGATATAGTTGAGCATGATCATTTTGGTATAGGTGAAGTTGCAGTATATGATGGAGAATTTATAACAATTGATTTTAACAATGCTGGGAGAAAAATGTTATCTATAGCATTTACTAAACTCAGAAAGGTATAAAAGATGGATAAAGTTGAGCAAAGAATTGAAAAATTAATTGATGAGCTAAACAGACATGCACATAACTATTATGTTTTAGATCAGCCTGAAATATCAGATGCTGCATATGATAGTTTAATTAGAGAGTTAAAGAAGCTCGAAGAAGAGAACCCTCAGTTGATTAAACCTTATTCACCAACACAAAGGGTTGGTGACGAGCCTGCTAAGGAATTTAAAAAAGTATCACATCAACATTTAATGCTTAGCTTGGACAATGCATTTAATGAAGGTGATTTAAAGAGTTTTTATAAAAAAATGCAAGAATATACTAGTAAAGTAAATCCTGAAGTAACAATTGAACTTAAATATGATGGCTTAGCCGTTTCTTTAACTTATGAATCTGGTGTTTTAGTAAGGGGAGCAACTCGGGGTAATGGAGAAGTCGGAGAAGACATTACTCAAAATATAAAAGCTATTAATACAGTTCCTCTTAGATTAAATGAAGACATTGATGTCGAAGTAAGAGGGGAAGTATTTATGCCCTATGAGTCATTTAATAATTTGAATAAACAACAAGAGCAGAATGAAGAAAAGCTTTTTGCCAACCCGAGAAATGCAGCAGCTGGAACATTGAGACAATTAGATTCTAGGGTAGTATCAAAAAGACAGCTTGACTTCTTTGTTTATGATGCTATACCTAAGTTTGATTTGAAAAAGCATTCGGAATTAATTGATTTCTTAGCTATTTTAGGGTTTAGAACTAATAAAAACATTACTGTATGCAGCTCTGAGAAATGCTTATTAGAAAAAGTAACAGAACTTTCAGATATGAGAGAGAATTTACCATATATGATAGATGGTTTAGTAATAAAGTTGAATGATCTTTTTTTAAGAGATGGAATTGGATCAACTAGCCATCATCCTAGGTGGGCTATAGCTTATAAGTTTCCTGCAGAAGAGGCCGTAACTAAATTAGTTGATATTGAACTGAATGTAGGCAGAACTGGAATGATGACAGCAACAGCTATTTTAGAACCAGTTCAGATTGCAGGTACAATAGTTAAAAGAGCAGCTTTGCATAATGAAGAATATATTATTGACAAAGATATAAGAATCGGAGACCAGGTTATCGTTAAAAAGGCAGGAGACATAATTCCACAGATTGAAAGGGTCCTTGTAGGACTTCGGTCAGGCGAAGAAAAAGAGTATAGATTTCCAGATTATTGTCCATTTTGTCAAAGCGAAGTAATTAGATCAGATGAAGTAGCAATAAGGTGTTCTAATATTTTATGTCCATCTAGAATAGAAGAGCAAATGATCTATTTTGTTTCAAAAGCGGCAATGGATATTAGTGGTTTAGGTGAAGCACAAATTAGGATGCTTTTCAAGAATGGATTGATTAAGGATCCTGCAGGTTTATACAACTTGTCAAAAGATGATTTGGTAGATCTCGATCGTATAGGAGAAAAATCAGCTCAAAATATCATAGACGCTATTAATGATAGTAAGCAAAATTCTTTAGAAATGGTAATAGCTGCACTTGGCATACCTAATATAGGGAAAAGAATGTCTGAGACTTTAGCAAGAGAGTTCAGAGATATGGATGCTCTTTTTTCTGCAAAACATGCAGATTTAACTGAACTAAATGATATTGGTGATGTAGTGGCTAATTCTATCGTAGAGTATTTTAGTGATATAAAATCTAAAGAGTTAATAAAAAAGCTTAAAGATAGTGGTGTTAATATGAAGTATCTAAAAGATACTTCAGGAAAAAATGTGCTTAGTGGCAAAACTTTTGTTATTACAGGCAAGATTGAGTCTTATACAAGGAACGAGTTAAAAGATAGACTAGAGAAGCTAGGTGCAAAGGTCACTAATGCAGTTTCTGGAAATACTGATTATTTGATAGCAGGAGAAAATGCTGGATCAAAGCTTGATAAGGCTATTGATTTGGGGGTAACAGTGCTTGACGAGTCTCAGTTTGAAGAACTTATTAAAACGGAAGGTCAATAGGGAGGAGAAGCTACTTAGTAGCTATTTATTATGTCTGAAATAATAAAAAAAAGAGAAAGATATGATTATCTTATAGATGAACTAACAAGTTTAGAAATTAAACTAAGTGAACATCACAGTGAGCATAACCAGGCAGGAGATAATGATTTTCGAAGAAGTATTATCTTAAAAGATATACAATCTGTGAAGAAAGAGTTAGAAAGTCTTGAAGGTATACATGGTGAATATGAAAAGTTAATAGAAGTTGAAGAAGAAAATTTAAGGAAAGATAGTAAATTTAAAGAGTATTTAGTTGGGTTTGATAAAGCAAATCATGAACTAGATAATAAAATTGAAGATTTAGTACAGTTATTAAAAATGCAAAAAAACTCAATCCTAAATATTGAGGAATACTTAAAAGAAAATACTTTGAATAAAGAGGAAATCAATAAAGAACTTAGCGAGATTGAAAAGACAATCAGAAGCTATCAGGGATATGAAATAAAAGAGAAAATTAAAAAGCTATCAAATGACACACTAGATAATTGGAGAGTGTATCAAGATTTAGTTGACTCTAAAGAAGAGGTTCAAGAAATAATAAACTCTTTGATTGCTCAAAAACTCGAGCTTAAGAAAGTCAAAGATGAATTTATATCTGAAAAATTAGAAGAGTAGCCTAGGCTACTCTGAGGCTGTTGACAAAAAAATGTCAACAGCTTTTTTAGTTTTAAAGGAGAATGTGAATTAATGTAGAAATAGTAAGGAAAGAGAATAAAGAGGTGTTGAGCGTGTACAATGAGAACAATCCAAAGC
>Ga0334901_1000600_pt1 | contig 48018 bp, 46 predicted proteins | sample GraSluR3_MG_3_FD_207216 | JGI IMG/M metagenome (GOLD analysis project Ga0334901, IMG submission 207216) | Sludge microbial communities from methane-producing bioreactor in Wageningen University, Netherlands - Granular Sludge_15_08-R3 | ecosystem: Engineered > Bioreactor > Anaerobic >...
GAAAGAAAATGCGTGATACAAAACTCATAGAGAAATACACCGTCCGAGAACTCCTTCTCGAGATGGAAACATTAACTCAGGTACGATATTCAGGCAAGTACGGTCATATCCTTACTGAGATTACCAAGCCACAACGCGAAATACTCCAGAGTCTGAAGATTCAACCAAACTCATAGGTATAATTTGTCCGGGAAATTAGGTTCATAAACTATCCAAGGAGCCTGAATGTGTAGAGAGAGTATGAGTGAGGAACAGAGAAGGGCGTATTTCTTTCTTTAATTCAGTCTAGCATCAGCGGAATGAAAACCACTCGAACTCCAAGGGTTTAGAAATTGAGATTTCATGGTCATTTCATATCATTTCTCATCGATGAACTGTATACTTTTAGACACTGATCCCATAATCCGCCTCTGGAGAATTTTTGAGTGCGATTGCTTGCATTGATGACTCTCTGAAGGGACTTCGACAAAGCATTTCAATCCGACTCATTGCCGCAAAAGTTACATTGTGTGTTGAATGCCAGGTCTAGCGAAGAAAATCAAAGTATATTTAGAATCTATATCAGGAATTTCGCATATATGTGACCATAACGCATACTCTCATTAACTTTCGAAAGCTTCCCGCACTTCTGAGGCCTTTTCCCCGGCGAACCGTTGGCCACTGACAGATGAGGATTATCTTCATGGGAACGTCCATTGTGCCCAGAATTGCCCAGCAGTGCAACAGTGCTTTTGTCGAACTGGGGAATGGGGAAAGCTTTTTATTCGAGTTCGGCTAAGGCGTTTGTCAAATTAAGTCGTCGGCATCCCACCCTAACGTTTGGACAAGGTGTTTTTGCTCATATGCATGGAGACCCTGTCGGGAATCCTACTACTCTCTATTGTTTTGGCCCGACTCAAAATCGGAAGCCTCCGCTGTAACTCTATGGGCCCTCCGGCGATGCGTACTCTCTTTTCGAGCGGCTTAGGCAGGACTGCCTTCTTCGCCAGCTTCAGAGCAAGGCTTCTTCTCAGAAGCCACATATGAAACGCAGTCAGCTGAGAAGTAGTATCATTGCATCAAAGAGATGTCTTGTGGAGGCAGGTTCCGCGCCTTTGAAAAGTCGATCACATCGTGGAAGAAAGAGGGAAAGATCATGTTCATAACGGATAATGTGAACGTCCCCACCGAGCTTATTAGGGCCCAGGAGGAAGGCAGGCTCGTTGTCTTTGCTGGAGCCGGCGTTTCGATGGCCTCCCCGTCGAACATTCCCGGCTTTGTTGACCTTGCGAAAGCCGTCGCGAAGCGATACAAGCAGAAGTATTACGCGAGGCAGCAGAGAGTCCAGCCGCCCGACGTCTTTCTCGGAAGCCTGAACCCGAAACGGGAAGAAAAGGGCGTCCACGAAATCGTCAGGCAGATCATGAGTGAAGAGAGTTCCAGGCCATCGGAGCTTCACAGGCTGATCCCACTTCTATTCAAAGGGCCTCACGACCTGAAGATCGTTACGACCAACTACGATGCCCACTTTCTCACAACCATCAGGGAATACAAAGATAGATATGCGGGTTTTGAAACCTTCAGAGCTCCCGCACTTCCAAGAGGCGACGATTTCAGGGGAATCGTTTATTTGCACGGAAACGTAGAGCAGGACGCAAGATGGTTGGTAGTTACCAACAGAGACTTCGGAAGGGCATATCTCACAGAGGGCTGGGCTAGAGACTTCTTGCGCGATCTTTATCTCTCCGACTACACGATTTTGTTTATAGGTTACAGTCACAGGGACACCATTGTTGATTATCTGGCCAGAGGTTTGGACATAAGGCAGTCAAACAGATACGCTCTCGTCAGCGCTAGCGATGCAGAGAGATGGAAGGAAATCAACGTAATCCCCGTTTCATACCCACTCGTGCCCGAAGAAGCAACTGCCCATCTCGAGCTTCAAAAGGCACTCGAGAAGTGGACCTCTCTCGCAAGTTCTGACCTGAACTGTCATACCGAGAGAATCGGCAGGTTCGCATCCAAGAAGCCCGGCCAAGATAGGAAAGCAGACAGTTACTTGACATACTGCCTCAATCGTGAGGATCTTACGAAGGTCTTCTGCCGTTTTGCAAATGACTTCGACTGGGTGCGGTGGCTCGATTCAAGGGGACTTCTCGACAGCCTCTTCAATGAAGACGGCCCACTTGACGAGATTGAGAGAAACCTTGCCGACTGGTTCCTTAAGACAGCCTTCGAAAGTTCAGATCAGGAGCACCTTACCTTTCTGGTCTCAAGAAACTCTCCGCTGAACCCATATCTGGTCTCCTCAATCGTCCAGTATCTCGCTAATAATGAGATAGAGAAACCGGGCGACTTTCTGGCGGAATGGCTCAACCTGATTCTCAACAACTGGCACAAACACGACACACCCGATCAAGCTATGCTCGAAGCTCTGAAAAAGGTCGAAATAACTGAAAATCCCTGGATAATAACGAAGACAATTCAGAACTTCTTTTCTCTATCCCAGACGGGAAGAGAGGCAACGCTTTCTCTCTTCCACAGACAATACGACCTTGAACCCCTTGTAACGACTGATTGCCTGAAGAGGCTCTGGTCGGAACTGCTCGAACCGAACCTCGCCATCCTTTATGAAGATATACTGTCGATCCTTACCTCCCAGCTTATGAAAGCGGTCGCGGACATGTCTGTTTTGAACAGTACCTTGAGAGAGCACGACAGCATATGCGGCGCTAGGAAAGTAATCGAAGAGAGCGAAGGAGAGGCGGGGCCCGAATGGCTCCACATATTCATAGATATGATGAGAGACACTATCCTCTTCCTTATAAAAACCGATGACAAGAACAGGGAGTTCTATTACGAATGGTGGCGGAGATCCAAAGCTCCCATCTTGTGGAGAATCCTGTTGTACGCCATATCGGAAGATCCATCATGCTCGGACGACTACCGTGTCGGGATCATACTAGACAACGGGTGGCTGACTAATCCGGTACTAAGAGTGGAAATTGCAAAGATCATCAGAAACTCGCTTCGGGCAACTTCTATATCTCTCAAGAAAATGGTCGTTGAAACCATCGAAGCCGAAGCAAACAAAGTGAACAAAGGATCGGAACATATTGCTGGCCTGAGATTAAATCCTGTCATCGAAGAGATGCTTTCAATCGTTGAAGAGTCGGCAGTCGACTCCCCCGAAATAAGAAGGCTGATTGAAGCGCTTGAAGAGAAAAACAACGATCCCACCAGACAGTAATACGATAGCGCACTAACCGCAGCTTGAAGCAGAATCCGGCGAAGCATGCGGCATCAACTCCAAGCACAATCTGATGCCTGAGTTCTTTGTCGACAAGAGCGATAGTGAGGGTGACCGTTATGATGTACCCAACAGTACTTTGCAGACAGCCTCGGAAATCCTGAAGACATTGAAATTGAGGAGTTGAAACGCTTGTTGTCTGACTTCCGAATTACTGCGGTATCGAACGCGAAGAATAATCAGCCCGGAGAATACTCCCCGGGCCGGAAATCGACTGAGAACAGCTAGGTCTTCTTGCCCTTGTCCATATAAGCGACAAGGATCATTGCGGCGCCGCCGATCCACTTGAAGATGACGTGCCAGAGGGGCTCTACAACGGTCGAGATATTTAGTGAAGCTAGCAGAGCCATGACCAGCACCACAACACCGGCGAGCATCAATACCGTTCTTGACATAATGATCACCCCTCCTGTTTACAGGTATCTGGTAAAATCTTGACTCCATCTGCTATCGTGATTTTATCACAACTTTGCGCAAGAAAGACCGTTTCCGTAGAGAACATCTCTCTTTCGCTTTCCGGATAACGATTATAGGTGCCCATTCACTTATATCTGTCACTTTCAGTACTAAGATCAGAAATACCAAGAGCTCTTACCGTCTCTTTGGAGGCGAATCATGGATGAGACTATAGAATGGCTCCTTGAAGGTCCCGCATGGGTTGAGCACAAAACCAGACTGGATCTCCTCTTTCAGGTGAAGAGGATGAAGATGTTATTAAATCACGTACGAAAATGCTCCAATCACCAGAGATAAAATCATTGGTCGCCGGACTTCAAGACTGGCCCGGCTCTGTCCTGACAAGCCACAAGAATGCCGGCCATCTGATTCCCAAATTGGCATTCCTAGCCGATCTTGGAGTAAGAAAAGATGATCCTGGAGTTGGAGAAATCGTCGGGAAGATATTTCGGCATCGCTCTCCGCAAGGTTTTTTCCAGGTTCTCATGAATATCCCTTCGAAATTCGGCGGTTTGGGAACGAATCACTTTGCATGGGCGCTTTGTGATGCTCCGGTAACACTTTATTCGCTAGCAAGAATGGGATTTCAAGAGGATGCCGAGTGCTGATGGCTGTAGAATACCTTGCAAAACTGGTAAGAGACAACAGCTGGCCATGTGCCGCATCACCAGAACTCGGAAGCTTTCGCGGACCTGGAAGAAAGGAAGATCCTTGTCCCTACGCCACTCTCATCACTCTCATAATGACAAAGCTCCTTCTCGAAATCCCCGAGTTCAGAAAAAGCAGTAATATCTCACTCGGTGTGGAGTCTCTTCTTCCGCTCTGGGAAAGGAGAATAGATTATCATCCATACATATTCTACATGGGTACCGACTTCTCGAAGTTGAAGTGCCCGGAAGTCTGGTTCGATATACTCCATGTACTCGATGTTGTCTCAAGGTCATCCACAAAAGTTAATGACCATCGCATCAATGAAATGATAGAAATAGTGGAGTCAAAACGTACCTCTTCTGGGAGATTCATACCCGAATCAGTCTGGATGGCCTGGAAAGGTTGGGAGTTCGGTCAGAAGAAGGAACCTTCTTGCTGGCTCACACTTCAGGTACTCAAGATACTCGACAGGTGCAGAGCTGGTGGCCCGGATTTCTCACGCATATTGACGGACAACGATGAGGGCGGCTCTTAGGAGCCGTTTTCGTCTTACTCAATTTAGGCGAAATTCACCCTTTTGCAGTCATCTTTCCTTAGCACTTTTTTTGGTTCAGTTACGATCTTCAATCCCGTTGTGAAATCAACCTCTCTTGTATGACCATCCGCGGTAAATCATCTCTCTTGCAAACCGGAAAAACCGACTAACCCTTGGTGCTATGCTCAGACGTATGACTTCAGAGGAGGTGTAAGCATGTTTAAAAAGATCCTGATTGCGGTAATCGTTTTGTCATCGGTATTGGTCTTTTCTACTCAGTTCAAGCGTACGGTAGAGGACAAAATCGTAATCGAACCAGGTGGTAACGCGGTAATTACCCGTACTGAATATGTCCCATCCTCTGATCTGGCAAAAGTATACATTCAGCACAGTGAAGCCCTTTCCGATCGCGAAGTGCGTGAAGAGGTTTTCAGTAACTTCTATGACGAAATCTCCAAGGGCTACTTCTTTCTCTACGCATCCGTACCTAACTTTGGAGACAGAGACATAGACATATCGGTCGACAAGAGCGGCAACTACAAGAGTGTTATTACTATGAAGGTAAGCGGGCTAATCAAGCAATCGAAGGAGTTCCCGGGAAGTTACGAGTTCTCGAGCAAGAATTTCTCTGAAGAGAAGATAATGCTCAAGTACTTCGAAGACCTGATAGAAGGTAAAGCATTTGAGACTGCTTTCCTAGGCTCCTCCAAGAACTCGCTCTTTAGTGCAAAGACAACTACAATCGTTCTTCCGGAGGGATCGGAGATCTTCGAGTTGCTATCCCCTCACGGCGACAAACCTCTAAAAGATTGGTCAATAGATCTGGGTGGGGGCACGAAGTTCAAGGCAAGTCTTACCTACGATAAACATACGCTCACCATTAAGGAAGAGGCCACTACCGGAGGCGGTTCGCCAAGCAACCTAATGAAATCCGACAACGAAGATCTTATGGATAAGCTGAGAGATTATGCTGCCTTTACCGTTGTTTTCAAGAGTTCGAAAACTCGCGCGTTGACCGAACCGAAACCTTATGACTTCAAAGAAGATTATTCCGGTTCGTGAAGCTTCTATGTCTCCCATACATTTTCGAACGAGCTCTCGAACCAAACATTGACAGTCGAGCCCGGATTGACCGTCAGCTTAACATTCGGCGCATCACTTCTGAGGATATACGAAGAAGATTCAACATAGACAGGGTTATAGTAGTAGCCGGTAGAGGAATGATAAGCGCGAGGGTGAAGGGCCACATAATGATCTGTTTCCTTGCGCTTGTAATGGAGACTGCCTTATGCAGAAAGCTGAAGGAGATTGGAAGTGCTTTCTCTTATGCAGAAATACTCGAAGACTTGAAAGAGATAAGTGCAGTTGAGCTAACGGTAGAAGGCAAACGCTTTCTTGCAAGGACTGAAATGATGGGCAATGCTTACGACGCTTTCAAAGCACTCAAAATAAGACCCCCGGATCTACTCAAAGAGATTGCATAATATATCACTGTGGTGGTACGTATGTTTTTCTTTTCATTTTTCCCCTTGTTTAGCTGCTTTCAGATTCGTTGCTGTCAAAGTTGAGTTAGAGCAATCGATAAGAATCGGGTGTCTATTTGCTCATTGTGGGGAGAGTCTTTGCCTCCCATAGGCGAGGCTGGGCACCTAACTAGTCAATGCGTTGTAGTGGGTGCCTTCTCATCTGTTCGATTCGACAGTGGTTGGTTCGTTGATTGAGTCTAAGAAAGCCTTTGAGGAAGAGTTTGCTTTTGTCAGGTTTATGAGAGCGAATACCATGATGAGCACGGCGACCGCCAGTCCTATTGATAGCGCTATGCTCACTTTGTTTTGCACTCTGCCCCAGTCGATTTTCGACATCTCATCACCCAACATTAGTATACCATACTCTCTCAAACAAGCTCACGATCCGTAGCTATCGCTGCATGGCTATAATTATCATCAGGATTGAAATCAACGCATTTGAGCCCGGAGAATTAAAGACTACGGTTATACAAAAAAATCACCAAGGCATTGCCGATGTCCTGGGGGTTTGTCGGGTTCAGTCTTCGTCCTCGCTCTTTCCCAGATCCTCGTCGAAACTGTAGAAGGTTTCGTCCCAGTAGTCGATCGGGCAGATCTCGTCTTCGGACTTGAATACATTCCCCGATCCAACGACTGTGCCGTTGAATTCTTCGCCCCCACACTCGCACTCGGTACATCTGTTGAGGTAAAGATCGAGTCCGTGCCAGATGTTGTCGTAGAAGAGGTTGTCTTTGAGTGTGGTTGTGGAAGATGAGTTTATCAGTATTCCGTTTTCGACGTTTTTCGTGACTATGTTTCCCACAAGAGAACCGGTTGCGTCTCCACCGAGCGAAACTCCTATCGTGTTTCCTGTGAATGTACAGTTCTGGATCTGGTACTTGATATCGTTGGTTAGGCTTATCCCTACTCCGTTTCTTTCGAATACGGAGTTCTCTGCAATCACTGTTGCGCTGCCATATGCGTAGATTCCTGCGAGTCTGGTTTCGAGATGATCTTCATTGTCCATTCCGAGATAGCAGGTTATATGTGAGTCGATTACTTCAAGGGTCATTCCGGTGCCGCTGAAAGAGATTCCGAATCTTCCGCCCGCAATGAAGGAGTCTACTATCTTGCCCGAGGATCTCGATACGTTGATTGCCGCGCCGCTCGAAATGACAGTGACGCTCTCGATCGAGAAATTTGCAGCGCCCCTGACAAATATCCCGAGATCCTTTCCTTCTTCGGGTGTTATTATAACCTCGTCTCTGGACGATCCTATAAGCTTGATCTCCTTGCTTACACTCAGACCCTCTCTGTATGTTCCGGGGAGAATCATCACCATATCTCCGGCCTTCGCGTCATCTATTGCTGCCTGTATGGTTGAGTACTGGCCGTCCGGATCGCCGACCACCAAGATGCCGGCCTCGCCTTGTCCAAGGCTGATCGAGCTTATTACAAAGCATACGAGCAGCACAAAAAGGAGCTTCTTCATGGTAACACCTCCGTCTACTTCTGATCTTTAGTCTAAACCATATACATGAAATAAGAGAGAACTGTTACTAATAGGGTGTTAAGCATTGCTATCGAGGCGTGGGTTCTTCATCGAAGCGGTGTGTCGGAAAAGGGAATGAGTCCTTCCCGCGAGCCGATTTCGACAATGCAGGTGCTAGAATTTCTTGTCCTCTTCAATGCATGGATGAAGAAAGACTTTCGCTCCATTGTATTTGGGAGGAAAGCAGCGAACTGGAGATGCGGGTGCATCTTGCTCAGAACAGTCACCTGTGAGATCTAATGACATCACAGCGATAGGAGCTCTTCTCATTGACTGGAACGCTTTGATGAGAGCATGGTTGCAGATGTGCTTCAAGGTGCACACTCCCTACCGCTAGAGCGGGGATTGAAAATCAAGAGCACAGATGAGCGTACTCTCAGGTATCGGTGATATTTTGAAACTTAAGACAAGACGATTGAACTTTAATGAAGAAGATGAGGTAGAGATGAACTTCGATACGGGGATTAGGTAGTAGGCGCGAAAGCGCTAATCGATAGTAGCGTTGCAGGCGGGCATTCTTTCTAAAGCAAGGATCGAGATGAAACTTGAGCAAGGGACGAAAGTGAGAGGACAGGAGTTTCATGGAATGTGCTTCGGGTGAAAGTTGTTTTGCAGAGGGGGCGAAGAGATGAAAAAGATAATTCTGTCAATATCATCTTTGGTCGTTGTGTTGCTGTTGCTTTCCGGTTGTTTCATTTTAGGCCCGACGATAAAGGTGAGTGGACTTGTGAGCGATTTCGAGAAGTATTGGGAAGCGGAGAACTCTGTAGAGCTTGCGGGGCTGTACACAAATCCGGCCGTAATAAACACGGCGACCAAATCGTACTCGCAGATCATCGATGCCTATTCAAGCAGATTTGAAGGAAGGAACGTCATTCACTTCAACAGGACGAGCAACGTTGACGTTGATTTCAACGAGGGAGTCACGGAGGCCAGAGTGGAATTCAGCGTAGAAATCAAATGGAATTCCGGGCCGATTGACTACAGGACTTACATCTGGAGGATTAAGAACGTATCTGGCAAATGGCTCATTTCCAGATCCAACGAGTATTGATTTCGGCTTTCAAGAGAAACGTCCTTCTAAAAGAGCCGCTTAACGCTGGGAAGAGCAAAATACGTTAACCGTCAGCGGTCCTCCGTTCTCTGATGGACCGAGAAGACGCTTTGAGTTTGAGAATAAGCTTGGCGCTAAGAGCCGTTATTGGTGATACGTGGTTGGTGGTTGGCCAAGAACAAAGAGCTAAAGTTCCTATCAAGTAAAGAATAGCGAAATCCAGTTTGTCAAAACCAACTCAGTTCGTCGGCCTGACAATTTCCTGGTCTGGGTATGCTATGCTCTGGCAATATGACCTTGACCAAGAACAAAGAACAGATCCTCGCTCTGCTCTGGAACGAAGAACAGATCTTTCCTCTTGGACGCCCAACGGAGAACTTCTTCTCTTCCAAGCGATAAGCGAACAGCGGTTCTTTGGAGCGTTCACCGGCTTTTAGCCCGCGAAGCGGACATTGCGTCCTGGCGCAATCTTTGCCAGCATTGCGACTTGGGATGTTCTTCCCAGCCTTGCGTCCGCCGACGCTTTCCGGCGCCTTGCGTCTTATTTCGCTCTTTCCTACAACCAACCTCTAGCCTCGTTTTTTGTTCTCACAACTCACAACTTGCAACCGATCCTTTGCTCTTTCCAGCGCACAGCGCCTTCTAGCAAGCGGATCTTTCAGCGTTCAGCGAAAACCGGTTCTTACATTCGAGATCCCGATCAGTTGCATATCGGGATGACAAATGTCTTTTTCGTGATTCTTACATGATCCCGGTCAGAATCTCGGTCTTCTCGTGAGCGCAGTGAACATCCCAATTTTGCGGATTCTCCCCATATATACAGTTTCATATTGCCCTTCGCTGGATTTCATTTCTTTGTTGTGAAGCTCCATATTGGGCCGGCTACGCCAGACGACCCCTCGTTTCTTGCAACTATCTTCCAGTAGTATGTTGTGCTGGGCGAGAGACCGCTCTTGGTATAGCTGTTGGTAGTTCGATTCGATATGAAAAGAGTGGGATTGTGAGCTGTAGAGAGGTAGAGATCATATAGTACAGGATCTCCGTCGGGGTCTCCGCCTTCCCAGGACAGGGTCACCTCGAAGTTCGTATCCTTTGCACCATTTGCCGGGAAAGGACTTGACGGGACGTTGGGGAACGACTTGACCGTTATCGTGAATGTCTTGTCAGTAGACAATCCCTTTTCATCCTCTGCCCTTACTCACTGTGATGTTGCCAAGAGGCCTGCTGACTGTCCACTCGTAAAGGCTCCCTGTAATGGTTCCTGGTCCTCCTATTAGCTTGTACGATATAAGATGACCGTCCGGGTCTGAGCTGTACTCGGCAAGGTTGATCTGAAAGTGCTCTCCAATATTCTTAACAATCGTTTCTATAACTCCCCACTCTGGCTTGCCATTCTTGATAGGACAGCCTGTAAGAATGAAAAAAACAAGTGCCAAAACCACTATCAGGCGAACATTCTTCATCTCATTCTCCTCCACGATCCGAATTAGGAGATGAAATCAATAGTTCGTCCGAAAAGTGAGTACTTATCTGCCAAACGTCTCCCTATTGATTCTAGAACGGAGCTGGTCGATTCAGTCTCTAGCGGCCAGAGTCTCTTCTTGAGAATTCTTCGGAAAAGAGTGCGAACACTTCTTTGTTCGTTTCTGTACGTCTCCATGTGTGGTATAAACGGAGTAGCGGGAGTCGTAGTGCGTGACAACAGAACTATTCGGTTGTCTGATCATCGTATCATGCGGATAATGATGATTGTCTCTTCGTGATTAAAAGTCGCTGGTGATATAATTATGGTGCAAATATCTTAACGTCTAAATAGGATTGGTGGAGGTGTTTTATGCTTAAGAAAGGGTTGTTACTGGGTGTTTTTGTGGTTCTGTCAGCTTTGATGCTTGCCGGAATCGTTGGTGCAGTAGCCGAGATTGATAAGTACGGTAACGTTCATACGAATATTCCGATGGAAGCAGTTGTTTATGCCGCCATTGAAGCTGGAGATCTTGTTTACGTGACTATGGGCACTACAACGATCATGGTTCCATTCGTAACTACATACGGCGATGTCGACAGGGGACAGCCTCTAGCAAGGTATTCCGGCGACCATGTTCTTCTTGCCATCAACTATGGCAATTTCGCTCAGACGTACGGACTTGCCGTTGGAGATCTTCTTAATATGGGGCTTATCGAGAAGGGGGCCTATAGGGACGAATTGGAGATCAGACACCTTGTAAGAACGGATGTAAGGGATGATTATGCTAGCGATGAGATCTTTGCAAACTTCAGGGAAGTAACGATGGGAGAGATCGCACCCGGTAAGCTATACAGATGTTCCCATCCTTCAATCAGCGATCCCAGGTCGCCTTACGCATCGGCCCTAATAGAGCAAGCGGGAATCAGGACTGTAATCAATCTCTCCGATTCAGACGAAGAGCTTGCATCGAACTGGGAGTACTCGGAGTATTACAAGGCAATCGGTGAAGCCGGAAACCTGATAAACCTAAATATGGGAGTAGATCCTCTCGCTGAAGATTTCGCGAAGAAACTTGGAGAGGGCCTGAGGTTCATGATCTCTCACGAGCCGCCGTATCTTATCCACTGCGTTGAAGGCAAGGACAGGGCCGGAATCGCCTCCGCTCTGCTTGGAGCGATTATGAACGCAAAGACCGACGAGATCTACGCGGACTATGTCAAATCCTATGAGAACTACTACAATGTGAAGCAGGGAACGGCAGCCTACGATGCAGTGAAGAAGATTATCGCCGATCTCTTCGTTCTTATGAACAATGGCAATCCAGTTGACGATGTCAACGTCAAGAGCGTTGCGCTTGACTACCTGACGAAGAGGGCCGGTCTCACTTACACAGAGATCGCCGCTATTCAAGATATTCTAAGATAATCGGATACTGAAGGTGTTATTATCAAGAGGCGGTGTTGAGCCGCCTCTTTTGATAGGATTTTGGTGGTGGCTGTATGTGGGATGCGTTGAATGAATTTGAGCTTTCGTTAATGAATTCGCTGAACTCGGCAATATCTGGAGAGGTAATGGATCTGTTCCTTTCTTTTATGCTGTTTCTCGAAAGGGGGGCCCTCGTATGGATACTACTGACGGTCCTTCTCCTCTTCGACAAGAGGTTCCGCAGGGCCGGCTACATGACTTCGCTGGGGCTAGCGATAAGTCTGCTTGTTGCCTTCGTTATCCTTAAGCCCGTCTTCGGGAGGTTGAGGCCACTCGAGTTCATCGAGGGGTACGCGATAATCTTTCCGACTCCCGAAACTTACTCCTTCCCATCTTCTCCGGTTACCATCGCATTTGCCTACACCGCCGTTCTCTGGAACAACGTCAAGATGCTCAGAGTTCCCCTTGTCCTTCTCTCTGCTTTCATAGCGCTTGCCGAAATATACGTCTATTTCAGTTACTTCTCGGACGTTATCACCGGGATTGTACTCGGAGCGCTATGCGGCATCATTACCGTCCGGCTTTTCGAGAAGTATACAATTATCAAACCTGAGAATAACGACAAATCCGGAAACTTGCAGTAGTCACTCCACTCTTTCATCGATGCTTACCATTCGACTATGGCTTTAAATAGGTCAGTGTTGCCTGGAGCCAATCTCATCAGAGTGCCGTGAAAGGTAAAAGCACAGGAAACCGCGACGACCTTGCCTCCGTTAACACTGGATGCGGCGACGAGCGGAATCGGGGCTGGCGCCTGTAAAACGGGAACCTGTTCCTCCCCGGCCGGAATATACGTTGTGAAAATCGCTGTCGTTTCTGCCCATACGACAACAGAAGCACTGCCCCCCACGGTTAGCTTCGTCGAGTTCATCATCGCTATCCTCTGAGAAAGCGTGAAAGAGATGGAATGAGCGCCAAAGTTGTCTGAGGTTATTATCAGTTTGTCTCCGCCGAGGTTATTGACGGTATCCGTTACAAGCCCCCATACGAAGCCTATGCCGGTGCCGAGATGGAGTTCAAGACCGCTCCGGCAATAATCGACGCCCTTGTAAAGCGAGCGAAGATTGGGCTTATGGGATTCACTCTTGCCGATGATAAGTATCTCTCCAGCATACGCTGGTGGATGAAGAACATGCGAGACTGGGAGATAGAGAAAGACTGGATAGTGCCTATCTACGGCACGATTCACTCAGTCGCAACGGCAATAAGGGCATTCACAGAAGAGGGAGACGGCGTTATCTACAGCCTCCTGTCTACAACAGGTATGAACAGGCAGTCAGAAGAACGAATCGAGAGATAGTAAGCAATCCTCTGATCTACAAAGACGGAAAGTACTCGATGGATTTCGACGACCTTGAGAGATGCATGAAGGTTGATAAGAACAGGCTTTTCGTATTGTGCAATCCTCACAACCCCATTGCGAAAGTGTGGAGGCCTTCAGATCTAGAGATAATTTCCTCACTTGCTCAAGGATATAACGTCCTTGTCTTCAGTGACGAGATATTCGGAGAGATAACCTTCAACGACAATTCGACAATTCCTTACGCTAAGGTCGCTGGAAACGAAAGCCACTCGATAGTTGCGACCTCGCTGGGAAAGGTCTTCAATTTCACGGGCGTTAACAATGCAAATATGATTATCCCCGATTCCGAAACAAGAGATAAGTTCAGGGTTCAGCGGGATGCCGATCATTATGGAAGCATAGATCCTCTGATCCACGCGGCGGTATGTGCCGGATACGGACCGAAAGGCTCTGACTGGGTACGGGAGATGAAGAAATATGTTGCTGAGAACATAAACATGATCAGGGATTTCTTTAGAAGCAACATTCCAGATGTTAGAGTATCCGAAGTAGAAGGGTCCTTCGTGATATGGATAGATTGGCGCGGCCTTCGGTTAGATGATGACGAGCTGCAATCCTTTCTGCTTAATGAGGCATACCTCGACCTAGACCGTGGTATAAACTATGGAATAGGGGGAAAGGGATTCACACGGATGAACGTTGCTGCACCTAGAGGCAAGATAGAGGAATCACTAGGTTACCTTTTCGATGCAGCTGCAAGACGCGGATACGCATTATCTGAGACTTATAACAGGTGGAGGTGAAGATTGATTCTTATGAAGAAACTGATTGAAGACTACTTCGAGCAGAACAAAGGACTCATGATAGGAGACATTATGAGACTGGTAAGAATAAAGAGCGACAAGGAAGAAGCGAAAGAGGGTAGACCGTATGGCGATGGACCGGCGGAAGTACTGGCTGCAGCTCTGGAAATGGCATCTGAAATGGGATTTAGGACCAAGAATTACGACAACTACGTTGGTGCTGTCGATTTCAATGAACTCGAAAACAAGCTGGACATCCTGGCCCATCTCGATGTAGTACCTGGGGGAGACGGCTGGTCTGTTACGGAGCCTTTCGACCCAGTCGTCAAGGATGGAAAGCTTTACGGTCGCGGAACGATCGACGACAAAGGTCCTGCAGTAGCTGCTCTATACGCCATGAAGGCTGTAAGGGATCTTGACATCCCCCTGAAAGCCGGCGTCAGACTTATTTTAGGAACAGATGAGGAGTGTGGATCATCCGACATACGCTACTACTATGGAATCGAAAAGGAGGCTCCTATGACCTTTTCGCCGGATGCCAGCTTTCCCGTGGTTAACATAGAAAAGGGAGGGCTCCAGGGAAAGTTCGAGTCTAAGTTTGCGAAGTCTGCCGAGACTCCAAGGGTCGTAAGCTTCAAGGCAGGCATCAAGAGCAATGTCGTTCCCGGTGAAGCATCTGCGGTTGTTGAAGGAATCGATCCTGAAGAGATCAGAGATTACTGTGATGCCGTAAGCGAACTGAGTGGCATCTCGTTCAACTTAACCACTGAGGGGGAAAAGACTTCAATCACGGCTAAAGGACTTCAAGGCCATGCTTCGACTCCAGATAAGGGGAGAAATGCTTTGACGGGTTTGCTGGAGGTCATCTCAAGACTCCCGGTTTCTCATAGTACCGGCTTTGAACGGCTGAAAGCTCTGAACTCAGTATTTCCTCACGGAGATTGGCTAGGTGGGGCTGCTGGCGTTGCGATGAGCGATGAACTCTCCGGCAAGCTTACAATAAGCCTTAATATGATGGATTACGATGGTTCAAGCCTCAACGGGACGTTCGATTGCAGGGCTCCTTTATGCGCAACGAAAGAGAACCTCCTTGACGTAATTAAGGCAAAACTGGCTGACAATGGCATAGCTCTGCAAAACGATGATATAAAACCTCCTCACCACGTTCCCGGTGACTCGGAATTCGTCAAGACACTTCTTAGATGTTACGAAAACTACACCGGAAAGAAGGGATACTGCATCTCGATGGGAGGTGGAACGTACGTTCATCGACTGAAGAACGGTGTGGCATTTGGTTGTACTATGCCTGGAAGCGAGAACAATATGCACGGCCCCGATGAATTTGCAGTGATTGAAGATCTGCTGACCAGTGCGAAGATATTCACACAGGCGATAATCGAGCTTTGCGGATGAAGAGCAAAGGATCGGTTCCAAGTTGCAAGTTGCAAGTTGTGAGAACAAAAAACGAGGTTAGAGGTTGGCTGCAGGAAAGAGCGGAATAAGACGTAAGGCTGGCTTCGCCAGGAAGTGATGCCACCTTAGGTGGGAAGTGAGGCTCGCTGCGCGAGGAAGTGATGCGCCGAAGAACATCGGCGGAAGTGATGCTGGCGTTTATGCGCCAGGAAGCAACAAAATAGCCAGTCAGGCTACGCCTGGCTAGTCACGTTGGCGGAGAAGCTTCCGCCGCCACTGAAGGCTTCGCCTTCGCCAGTACCACTTCGTGGTGCCAGTCTCAGCTTTCAGCTGAGGCCAGTCACTGCAAGCAGTGGCGAGAAAAACTAGAAGAACACAAAACCCGTTTCGCGAGGCCAGTCCGGCTTGCGCCGGGCGGAAGAGCCTAGTATAGGAACGGGTTAAGAAATTCGGGTTCTTAGGGGCGGTTTATCAGAAACGAGTTATGAAGATCGGGTGTTAAGAGCAAAGGCTAGTTCCGGCTTCGTGGGCTAAGATCCGCTGAAAGCTAGGCGAGAGAGATCGATGAGACGAAACCCAGATCCCGTGCAAAACCATCACGGGATGACCCTGAACAGGAGCATTTCAGGGCAAGCTAAGTGAGTGGATTTAAGGGAAGGTTCTACGGGGATGACAGTCTTTTCTTGCTTTTCGTCATTCTGACAAAGGTCCTGGTCAGAATCTCGATCCACGCGGGGAAAAACGCGAATACTTGCAAGTGCAATGTTGCAAATTGCAAGTTATAAGAGCAAATGCTAAGAAAAAGGTTCTAGGGTTTGATTTCAACGAAGACGGCTCTAAACAGCGTTCAGCGGGTTCTCCGCTTTTAAGCGTTCAGCGGCCTCTCTCTGGACCTTTGACGGACAACGTTGTTTTGAGCAGCGACCAGCGGGTTCTTGTTCTTAAGCGCGCAGCGGCTCTTTCGAAGGACGGGTTCAAGCTCTGAGACGAAGGCCCACGGACGGCTCTGGCTTGAGCATTGCGGAATCTTGACCAATGACGAAGAACCTGGACGCACAGCATCGGAACAAACAGCCTCTCCCTGAACAGCTTCTAACGCTCTTACCAGACCCTATACCCCACCCTCGCTTGGCCCCTTGGCTGTGGCCTCCGCTTATGGAGATTGTGCGGACAGATGAATTCTCATTATTGAAACACCACATGATATTTGCTAGAACACAATCTCAATGCATTAGATACCTGGAATTCCAAGGATTACAGAGGAGATATGGGAGTTTTCGAACAAGTTATGAGTATCGTTATGTAAGGCTGTTATAATCGCTGAAACAGTTACTGATGAATGACTAAACTTGAGCTTGTTATATCGTTTCGCCACATTATACTATTCTTAGCATTGCTTCGCGGTCCGTGGGTGGAATCAATTTTGGAGATTTATGATTTCTTTTATTATTACAGCACCTTACAAAGAGGAGGGATAGCATGTTGAGGAGTAAGTTCGTACTGATTGCGCTGATTCTGGTTTGTGTTCTATCCTTTGCAACCTTCAAAGATATCGCGGGCAGTCCGTATTCTGCTGCGATCGAAAAACTTCATGCCTCGGGAATAGTTGAAGCATTTGATGTGTATTTCTATCCAGCTGAGGCTCTTTCAAGAGCTGACGCGGCCGAGTGGATTGTCAAGACATTCAAATTGTCAACGATTCATTCGATGAAGATCGAAGAAGAGGTTGAGAAGAAGTTCGTCTACACCGATCCACTTGGTGTTATTGATGAGGCTTTCGTTGTTCCGTCTGCCAAAGATATCGTCGATATCGAAGGAGAGGAATACGTCGAGGGGCTTATAAAGGTCCGTGCGGAAGAGGTGGTCAACGGAGAATATAGGCCGTTTGAACCAATAACTGCAGCTGAATTCGGACTTGCTGTAGCAAAGGTTCTTTTCGGAGTAGATGAGCCTGTAGATTATGAAGCAAAACTTAGAGAGCTAGTTTACGCACCTGCCGAGCTGCTTTCTCTTGACAGACCACTGAGAAGAGAGGAAGCTGCTCAAATCCTTTCCAACTTCGTAGAAAACCCAGACTTCACGATTATCACCATTCTGGCGACCGCAGATATTCATGGTCACATCGAGCCATACTTCCCCAGTGGGGCGAAATATCCCGTGGGAGCGGTTGAGAAAATGGCATACTTTGTCAACACCGAACGCGCAATGCAGCCCAACCTTCTCCTTCTCGACGTAGGAGATGCTCCCTATAACACAAATGTTGCCAATCTTTTCGAAGGTGAACCTGTAATAAAGATAATGAACATGATGGGTTACGATGCGATGGTACTCGGCAACCACGACTTCGATTTCCCATTCAACGTTATGGAAAGAAACAGCCAGCTTGCGAATTTCCCGTTCCTTGGCGCCAATACTCTATACCTGGGAGAATCTCCATACTTTCTTGAGCCATACATAATCAAGGAGATTGCGGGTCTCAAGATAGCGATTGTGGGACTTACCGATGACAGTAGCGCCTGGTATACACACCCCAGAAATGTTGCCGGAATAACATTTGAAGAGCAGTATTCGGCCGCGCAGAGAGTCCTGGATGAAGTGTCTCCCCAGGTAGATCTGGTTTTCGCCCTTGCACACTTGCACGGTGGAAACAGAGTACTACCGATAAAGGTCTCCGGATACGATCTGATATTTGAAGGTGGAAGAGACGTTGTCGCTTTCCCGGAGAAGATAGACGAAAGCTGGGTAATCTCTTCAGGTAAACATGCAGAGCTGATCTCAAAGACTAATCTAAATATCTACAGAGGCGAGGTAATCGGAATCAACTTTGCTCACGTCTTCATGAGCCAAAATCTGCCTCAGGATGAGGCCGTGGTTGAAGTGGTAGAGAGTTATGTCTCGCAGCTCGACGATAGGCTCGGTACAGTAATTGGAAGGACCGAAGTCGATCTCGATGGAGAAAGAGGAACTGTGCGCCTCAAAGAATCCAATCTGGCCAACGCTATAGCCGACAGTCTGAGAGAGATGACGGGGACTGATTTCGCAATCCAGAACGGAGGCGGAGTTCGAGCAAGTGTTCCCGCGGGAGATATAACAATAAAGGACGTATATACCGTTCTCCCCTTCGACAACCTCGTAGTTGCCGTAAAGGCAACGGGAAAACAGATATGGGACGTCCTTGAACACGGTATCTCAGCCTACCCGGCCGCCGCCGGTCAGTTCTTACAGGTATCGGGTCTTGAATACACATTCGACGCTTCAAAACCACCGTATGAGCGATTGATATCCGTGACATCCAACGGCGTACCTCTCGACCTCGAAAAGACCTATACCCTTACGGCTAACGACTTCCTCACGGGCGGAGGAGACAAGTTCACAATGTTCCTCGAAATGGAGAAGACTATTGTGACAAAATCTTTCCTGAGAGACGCCTTCGCGGAATACGTTGAAAGGCATGGAACGATCGCTCCTGCAAATGAGGGGAGAATAGTAATAATTAATCCTGCCAATTGATCTGAATCACTAAATGAAGCGGAGAGGGAAACCTCTCCGCTTATTCTGCCCAACAAAGCCCAATAACCTATTCCACTTTGGAAGATTTATCACGTAGCGCTTTCGCTGTCATAAATTCTTTCAGGCAATTCGCGGATGAAATGAGTCTTTGAATTCCTGCATATTAATCCTGCAAAGGTCACAGGAAAGGTATGCTAAGTCAACAATGAGGTCCCTTTGACTATTTCGACTGCCACAAAAAGAGCGATACTCGCCTCAATTTCATCCAGAGGATGAAGTGCTCTATAATTGGAAGGTTATTCCAGATGATGAGACCAGGGGGTGTACATGAGAAAAGAAACTGGATTTTCGATACTCACAATCTTCATGCTTGCAGCTCTTTTTACTTACCCCACAAAGTTGTTTGGAAGTCAGATAGAGATAATTCGCGATTACTGGGGAGTTGCCCACATCTATGCAGATACTGATTCGGAGCTCTTTTTCGGGGCAGGCTATGCCACGGCCGAAGACCGTATGTTTCAAATGGAGCTCTCACGCAGAAAAGTCTCGGGGAAGCTGTCAGAGATCTACGGCAAGGAATGGCTCGAGTCGGACAAGCTGATGCGTACACTAGGGCTTTACAAACACGCGCAAGAGATCGCCAATCATCTGGACGGTGAGACGAAGTCTATACTCGAAGCCTATGCTGAAGGAGTAAACTACTATCTTGAGACTAATCTTGATAACCTGAATCCTGTCTTCGATGAGATTGGAATCGTCCCGGATCCATGGACGGTTGCCGATAGTATTGCTGTGTGGATGCGCCTATCAGAGAGATTCGATCGGTCGTGGCAAAACGAAGTCACGGCCCTTCGAAACTACGAGCAGCTGTTGCGGAGCGGCGTAACTCAAGACCCGATCGTTATAGACAATTCAGCTGCGATTGTAACTGAATCCGATTTCCTTAGAACTGACCCCGATGCTTACCGACGCCTTATGGAAGAAAGACCGGGAGAGTCAAGTGAGCGGTTTGAATGGGACTCATTGAAGGCCAGCCACGCATGGACGGTATCGGGAAGCAAGACTCTCACAGGGAGTCCTCTCCTTGAGAGCGACCCGCAGATTGCCGTTACTCTTCCTTCGCTATGGTATGAAATACACCTCAGCGGCGGCAACTACAATGTGAGAGGAATCTGTGTTGCAGGTTCGCCTGGCTTTCTCATTGGGTGGAATGAAGACCTTGCATGGGGTGCAACCGCGCTCGGTTCTGACAATGGAGACCTCTTTCAGGAGAGACTAAGTGAAGATAGATCCGAATTCCTCTTCAAAGACGTCTGGTATCCTGTGCAGTCTACCACAGAGGTCATTAACGTTCGTGATGAAGAACCGGTTGAAATCACAGTTAGTAAGACTATTCATGGTCCCCTCGTAGACTCGTTTCTAAAAGGAGCAGGGCGTGCAGAAAACTTCTCGTTGAAATACGTTGCTATTGACGAGATGAAGACACCGATAACGGGTATGTTATCCATGATGAGATCAAGGAACTGGGAAGAATTCACAGGTGGATTGAGCGATTACATGTTCCCTGGTATACATGTTGTGTATGCCGACGTGTCGGGAAATATCGGATACCATACGGCTGCGGCAATTCCGATCCGTTCCGGAAGACTTGGCCTTCCCCAGATAGGCTGGACGGGTAACGAGGAATGGACAGGATACTTGCCCTTTGAAGATCTTCCCCATGTTTTGAATCCATCTTTGGGGTTCGTTGCCAGTGCAAATCATCTGCCCGTCGGAGACTGGTACCCGTATTCTCTTACTATAGGAACTGGAGGAACAGGTCATAACCCAAGAAGTATGAGGCTTTACGAACTCCTTGATAATCAGAACGAATTCACTTTTGAGAGCTTTTCCGAAATTCATCGAGACAATGTCTCGGCAATTGCCAGGGACTTTCTCAATCTCGCCGGCATTTTGCTTCAAAGGAATCTGTTGTCTCAGAGCTCATCGAGGCTTCTAAACGTTTTCAGTGATTGGGACTATCGCCTGGTTGAGAACAGCAGGGCAGCAGATATTGCTGAGACTCTTGTCCAAACAATGCATCGCAGTTTGAGGGTCGATTCTTCTACTGCCACTCTAGCCTCAAAATACGGCGGAGGCCATGCGGGAAACATTTTTCTCCTTCGTTCCGTCTTGAGTGAAAATGAGATCTATGGCATGTTGACGGACGAGGAGGAACTCGCGGTTTGGGTCAGTCAGGTTATTGAGACTGCAACAGCCAACATCCGAGAAGGCACTTCTCAAGTCAGACCACAAGTGATGGTCTATCAGGCTAATCTTGAGGGTTTTCCCTCAATACTTCCGAATGCAAATAGAATCATGCCGTCTCTCACGACAACCTCAGCAAATACCATCTGGTCTCAGCTGGGAAATTCTTATACTCAGGTAGTGGACCTTTCGAACATCGACAACTCTCGAGCGTTTCTGCCGCCTGGGATATCCGAAGATCCGAGAAGTCCTCATTTCTTTGATCAGGTAGCGTTGTGGGTCGCTGGAGAAACCCGCCCCGCTCCCTTAAGTCGAGAAGAAGTCATGAAATATGCGGAATTGGTTAGAATATTACCTTCTTCAGTTACCGAAAAATCAGATAAGGTTGGAGCTGAGTGACCTTGGAAAATCGAACTTGCTATTCAATAAGACTTAATGGGCTAACTAACTACCTTGACGGGCTGAAATTACAGCATAGAGCGCTTGAAAAAGTAATGACTGGAAAAGCGGACTGCATATTGATTCTTCTTGAACACGAACCGGTGCTGACTATAGGTAGGTCGGGAGGAAGAGAGAATCTTCTGGTTGACGAGAGTGAGCTCAAACGCCTGGGGGTCGCGCTCCAAGACACCGACAGGGGAGGTAATATAACCTATCACGGCCCGGGTCAGCTTGTTGCATATCCGATTCTGAATCTTGGAAAATGGAAGAAGAATCTTCCCTGGTACGTGAATTCTCTTGAAGAGGTAGTAATAACGTTGTTGCAAGATTACGGTATAGAAGCAGGAAGAAAACCGGAATACAGGGGCGTATGGGTCAAAGAGGAGAAGATAGCCGCCGTCGGTATATCGGTAAAGAGATGGTACACAATGCACGGATTTGCTCTGAATGTTCAGGTGAACAAAGGTCACTTCAAACTGATAAATCCCTGCGGAATAAAGGACTATGCAGTTGTTTCGATGGATGATTTTATAGTCAGTTTAGACTTCCGAGAGATCATTGAGAAAGTGAAAGAGAAGTTCGCACTTATCTTTGAAAGCAAGATCGTGGAGATTTCGAGAGAATGTCTGGAGAGTGTTCAAAGTGATAGAGAAACCAAAATGGCTTAAGGAAAAGCTTAACGCTGACAGAAGTAAACTGAGTGACATAAAAATCATGTTGCGAAGCCTACGACTTCACACCGTTTGCGAAGAAGCGAGGTGTCCCAATGTAGGTGAATGTTTCGCTTCCAGAACCGCAACCTTCATGATACTAGGCAACGTATGCACAAGGCGCTGTCGATTCTGCGCCGTTTCGAAAGGAATACCTGGCTCTCCCAATCCAAAGGAACCTGAGAGCATTGTTCATGCTGTTCAGGTTCTCCAATTGAAACATGCTGTAATCACCTCGGTTACAAGGGACGATTTAGATGATGGTGGCGCTTCTCAATTCGTTGAGGTTGTTCGTGCACTAAGAAGGAACTGTCCTGATACGACAATCGAGCTGCTGATCTCTGATCTGAATGGTAACTGGAAGGCACTAGAAAAAATCGTCAGAGAGCACCCCCATGTGCTGAATCACAACGTGGAAACGGTACCTTCCTTGTACGACAAGGTCAGACCCGGAGCGGCTTATGGCCGCTCAATTGAGCTTCTGAGAAGAGTAAAGGAAATCGATTCGTCAATAGTAACCAAGTCTGGAATAATGGTTGGACTGGGCGAAAACGAAGAGGAAGTTAGATACGTAATAGACGACCTGCTTGAGGCCGGCTGCAGCATGTTGACGATTGGGCAGTATCTTCAGCCCTCTCATGATCACCTACCGGTCGTCGATTACGTTACGCCGGAGAAGTTTGAGAATTTCAAGACCTTCGCTCTGGAAATGGGGTTCTTGTTCGTGGCATCTGGTCCTCTCGTTCGAAGCTCATATCATGCCGCAATGGGTTTCTCTAGTTTGCGGTAGCGAGACGTTCATCGGACGTATTGTATCGAGAAAACTCCTTCTCTCAGGCTTCCTGTTCACAAGTCATTAGGAGGAACGAGAACTTGCTATTTTGTTATCCTCCAAATATACTTTCTTAAGGGGCGCCGTGATACGATTTTCTTAAGATGTTTTTTGCGAACTAATTGCTGGAAGCACATGCAGGATTTTGGAAGCTTTCTCCTCTGTCTGCTTTAGGGAGTAGTGATTGTGGATACGTTTTGTATAACAAGTGCGGATCAAATAAGTGAATTATGGTCAAAGACCTACAACACAGAAGGGAAACCGGACTGGTCTCACATTCTTCCTTACTACGACGACAACATTCTCTTTAAAGACACGATCCAGGAAATCCGGGGGATCGAAGAATTCAAGAAAATGACAGAAAGGCTTGCCGAGAGATCTAAAGAGCTGAAGATGGCTGTTCTAAGAGTCATTAAGGAAGATAAAGTTGTCTTTGTCGAATGGGAGATGACGATACTCTTCAAGAAGACGAGGACTTCCGTGATTTACGGTGCGAGCCGTCTATCTATTAGTGAAGAGGGAAAGATAATTGAGCAGCGAGATTACTATGACCTTTGGGGTACTATCTTCGACAACATACCTTCATTCAGAAAGCCTTACAGGCGTTTCATGAGAAAACACTTCGGGTAGTTGCTGCATATGGAGAGAGGCAGGAGCCCCATCCGCAAATACTGGAAACAATACAAATGGTCAAACATTCGCGCGATGATGAAGAACAACAAGTCTGATCCAAAGATTTGCAGTGATGATTTCGAGGATCGCCTAGTGGTTGTTACCGGAGGCACATCGGGTATTGGATACTATACATGCAGGAAGTATGCCAGCCATGGGGCAAGGATCCTTTCCATAAACCGAAACAAAGAGAAATCGGAATGCCTGTGCGAAGAGCTCAGACGGGACTTCGGAGTTGAACCTTCATATATGATAGCCGATTTCAGCAGCCTAGAAGACAGCAAGAGGGTTGGGGAAGAGCTATCTAAGATTGGAGATCCCATAGATGTCCTCATACACAATGCCGGAGTCTTCCTTAAGCAAAAGGAACTGACTGTCGACGGCCTTGAAACCACATTTGCCGTGAACTATCTCTCTTCTTTCGTTATAAACTACATCTTAAGAGACAAGCTTAAGGCACAGGAGAAGTCGCGGGTATTACTTGTGAATTCAGAAGGTCATCGCTTTGCTGTGTGGGGAATTAAGACAGATGACCTTAACTGGCAGAAGAGACACTACAATGGCCTTAAAGCCTACGGTTCCGCTAAGACCGCCCAACTTCTCAGTATGATAATATTCAACGAATACTTCAAGGGGAGCGGTGTAACAATCAACGCTATGCACCCCGGTGCAGTTAGAACGGGTACAGGGAAAGAAAACGGGGCATTTTACAAATGGTACAAGAAAAATTTCGTCGACAGATTTTCCCGCTCACCGGAGATTTCAGCTGAATCTCTTTACTATCTGGGTGTTTCACGCGATGTAGAAGGCATAAGTGGAAGATTCTTCAATTTGACTACCGAAGAGATTCCAGCCCCGCCGGCCCTTGATACCGAAACAGCTGAAGAACTCTGGCAGGAAAGCCTGCGGATGGGGGGCCTCAATCATGGAGACCTATGACGTTATAGTCGTTGGCGGAGGAATAGCTGGAATGACCAGCGCCGCATATATTGCAAAAGCAGGGACCAAAGTCCTCCTGCTGGAAAAGAACGAGAAGTGTGGTGGCCTGATCAACTCTTTCTGGAGGGATGGGTTTCAGTTTGACGGAGGAGTTAGAGCACTTGAAAGCGCCGGTATCATTCTGCCGATGCTCAGGGAACTCGGAATAGAAATCGAAGTAGTCAAGAGTCCCGTATCGGTGGGAATTGAAGACACTGTCATACGTGTGATCTCAAAGGAGAGTCTTAAGGAGTATTCAGATCTTCTGAGAAAGATGTATCCCGGAAGCGATGAAGAGATTGAGAGAGTAATTTCATTCATCAAGAGGATCATGAAGGATATGGAGATCCTTTACGGAGTCGATAATCCTCTTTTCATGGACTTCAAGAACAACAAATCATATTTTGTGAAAGTATACTTCCCGTGGCTCTTCAAGTTCCTCTTCACCCTTAGAAGAATCGGGAAATTCCAAATGCCCGTAGAGGAATTTCTTGAGAAGATTGTTGAAGATAGGTCTTTGAGAGACATAATAGACCAGCATTTCTTCAAGAATACCCCGACTTTTTTCGCCATGAGTTATTTCTACCTTTATCAGGATTACTTCTACCCAAAAGGTGGAGTTGGAACTATGGCCGAACGCGTAAGAGAAAAGATAGTCCAATTTGGCGGGGAAATCGAGACAGGTAGGGAAGTAACAGAGGTCAATGCTGGAAGAAAAGTAATCGTCGATACCGGTGGAAGATCCTACAAATACAGGAAACTAGTTTGGACTGCCGACCTAAAGAAGCTTTACTCAATTGTGAAAACAGACAATCTGCCCGAAACCTCAGTAAAAACGCTTAACACATTTAGGTCCGAGATTTCGAAGAAACACGGTACCGATTCTATTTTCAGCATCTTCATCGCGGTGGATGAACCTCCCGAAAAATCTGAAGCGATAGCCAGCGGTCACTTCTTCTATACTCCTTCGAGGAAAGGATTGGGAGAAATTCATCGCAGCGAAATGAAGGCTCTTCTGGAGAACTGGTCGGAGAGTTCGAAAGAGAAGGTTTTGAGCTGGCTGGACAGATTCTGCGAACTGAGCACTTACGAGATTTCGATCCCGGCGCTTAAAGACAAGAACCTGGCTCCTCAAGGAAAGACCGGCCTGATTGTAAGCACTCTCTTCGAATACGAGATCGTGAAAAGAGCGTATGAAGCCGGCTGGTACGAGGAGCTGAAAGGTGAGATCGAAAAAAGAATGATCGGAGTTCTCTCGAATTCAATCTATCCGATGCTGAAAGATAGGGTTGTCTTCGCATTTTCCAGCAGTCCGCTTTCAATAGAGAGTTATGTCGGCAGCTCAGAGGGATCGATCGTAGGCTGGTCGTTCGAAGAACCGATACCTGTGGTCTCCAGCATGATGAAAGTAAACAGCTCAGTCAAGACGCATATACCGGATGTTCTTCAGGCAGGCCAGTGGACTTACAGTCCTTCTGGCGTACCGATAAGCATACTTACGGGAAAGCTGGCGGCCGATTCCGTCATAAAGAACGTTAAGAACGCTCGATTTGAAGGCTAACGAGCTCTATGTATCTGTAGACCAGTGTTTTCGGTTTTCGAGCAAATCAACAATTGAACCCTTAAATAAGCAAATGATTGGCTCAATAATCGAGTATCGAAGGATAGAATAATATGAGTATCAACAGTTTGATTCCAGATAATTCCGAAAAGGGCACCGGACTAATTCTAGAATACCGGGACCTATACCTCTTTCATGTTTCCGGAAGGAAGCACCGAGCAGAGCCGGGGGAAAGGTTCTTCGCAGGAATAGGCGGCCATTGTGAAGAAAACGAGAGCTTCATCCAGGCAGCAAAACGCGAAGCAGTCGAAGAGACAGGAAAGTCTGTAAAGGTAAGTAACTCGGCAAGAACCGATCTAGTGGATTCCGATGGAAGGGTTCTCGACACTGTTGTGCTCCCCACTCCAGCTCCAAGAATCATCTACAGGATGCTGGATCGGCGAGAAGATTTGCCTGAAGCGAAACCGTATGTTATAGCCTGCTTTGAAGCGGAATTCGTTGACGACTCGCCCTTCATACTTGACCCCGAAGAGGTTAGCGCGCTGATCGCTCTACCGAAAAGCATGCTTGTTAAAAGCTTTGAACGCAAGATAGGGCTTGATGACATACTCTCGTCAGGCGGAGAGATTGTCGCAGGTTACCTGGAAGCAAGCACAATGCTATTTCCGCTCGGAACGGCTGTGACCCTCGCAAATCTTTTGAAAAGAGACAGCGAGGACGATCGGGAGGTAAGCCATGACGCGTGATGTATTAGTTCTAGGAAACCCCTTGCTCCGGGAAAGATCATTACCGGTTACCGACTTTCAGAGCGAGGAAACAACAAGACAGATCGTTATGCTGAAACAGACACTAGATGAATTCAGAAAGGATAATGGCTTCGGTAGAGGCATTGCGGCACCACAGATCGGCATCCTAAAGAGGATGATCGCTCTCAACCTAGGACAGGAGAGTTTTGCCATTATTAACCCCCGAATTACTGGCGTAAGTGATTCTAGATTCAGTATGTGGGACGACTGCATGTCCTTTCCACATCTGCTTATTAGGCTCGAGAGAAGTCTTTCGATAGATATCGTGTATGAAGATGAAAGGGGAATCGAGCACGAGTGGAAGGGAGTCGATCAGGCAAAATCGGAGCTGCTTCAACATGAGATAGATCACCTTGATGGCATTCTCGCAATAGATCACGCATTGGATTCCAAAAGCATCATATACCGCTCGGAATACGAAAGGAATCGCGAATACTACGATCACCTTGTAGACTACAGTATCAAGCCGACAATTTAACACCAAGAAGCGGAATCAAGAAACGATATTCACTGCCTGAAGCCAGTGAAGGGCAATTAGAGTGTGCCCTTCTGGAGTGCTAATCATTTCCCATAAGTTAAGGAGCTAAATAGAAATCATATTATGCTTCTTCTCCATTGGTAGTATATGCTGTATTTGGCTCCTGATGATCCTGATCTTAAGTCCTCCCTTGAGGGAGGAGGGCCACGAAGTGGCGGAGGGTGTTGGTCTTTGAGGACTGGAAAAGCCGCTGCCCTGAAATAACCCTGAGAGAGCGGTTGTTGGTTCCTGGCAAGAACATATAGCACAGACAGACCAATCACGTGAAGAGTTATACATCCGATAAAACTCGACCAGTCGGATCGATGTGAGACGCGCTTCAAAGAGCACACACCCCACCGCAAGCGGTCTCCCCCGCTCGAGCGGGGATTTAAGATCAAGAGCAGAAGAGCGGTTCATCGTTGACACTCCGCGTCCAGGGTCTTAGTTAAAAACCAGGAGATGATGAGATGGCTTCCAGAGAACATCATGTGGGTAATGATGAGCTCTCGAGAGGGGTGAACACCGTCTTCGGCCCAGAATTCCGGCTCGCGTCTCGCAGCAGCAGCAGCGAAAATCCCGTCAAGCGGGACGTAAATGGCCTAATACTCCCTCGCAAGTCTTCTGATTATCTGAATCTTCGGCCCAAGGTCTTCTGCCCAGGACTCCATCTCGCCTCTTAACGGGAGAAAGAATGGTTCCATAATTATTGAAGACGCCCCGATAGCGGTAACTGGTTCGAGCAGATACCTATTATCTCTTTCGAAGATGACTGGTTCGGTCTTGTTATTGCTGTCATAAAGCCGCCAGCAGTCATTTACCCCGACAAGTATTGAAATCCGGTCTGGCGACAAATCAATACAGTCGGCTTTCCAGCGTTCTCGAAGATCCTTCACCCTATCGCCTCCGACACCCCTGTTTAGAAACTCTATTCTTAACCCGGGATATGCGGCTCCGACAAGCCCAGAAATAATAGCGGGGTAACCGTTTCCCAGACCAAAGAAGTCTTCTCTGTCTCTGCCGGCATCTGTTACGCTGTCTCCTAGAAAGAGAACTCTTTGCCCTTCTTTAAGAAGCACTCTTCTCAACCCCTCCATTCAATCCAAATGCAGATTATCTCTCGACCCTCTGGCAAAAGAGAAGCAGGAGAACTGATCCGTTATGTGGAACCCTTCCGATAATAGTAACCCTCCTCTATACTGCGAGCAGGAATGTCGGAGCCGCTTCCTACCGACCGTTGCGTTAACATCGAGCAACATAACTGCTATTCTCTAGATCATGATCTTACTTCTGTATCGCCCCTCTATCCAATCTCTAGCTACTCTGTGCGCAAAGTCAATATCTGGCTCACCATTCGACGAATTAGAGTATATGAACCCAGCGTTGAAAGAATCTCCAGCACCTATTGTATCTACAACATTCTTGGATTCCGCTGTGGGATAGAGTCTTGAATTCTCTATTCCAATCATCAGAGAACCTTTGGAACCCATTTTGACCATTGCCCGACCTTTATAGTCCTCGAGGTACGTTTCAGTTGCAGCCTCTATCGTTGACTGGTTAGTAACTGCCATAAGCTCCGCTTCATTGGGCATAAACCAGTCCACCGAATCTAGCAGTGTCTGAATTTGAATTCTGAAAAGACTCCAGCCATCCGGCGGCCATCCGGGATCGAGATAGATTGTGTTTTCTTTTCTGAGAGCTTCCAGCAATGTCTGCAGGTTGCTTTTTCTTAGCCCGTTAAGAACATTTATCCCGCAGAGCAAAATGTGCGCTCCCTCAACACCGGTGAGTTTGCTTTTTACGAAATCAACATCTAGATGGTGCATTATCGTCTCGTTACTGATGAAACTCCTCTCGCCGTCTATATGGGTAATCGCAACCGTACATGGTGTTCTGCCCTGGATAAGATCAAACCCTTCTACCGACACTCCTATATCTTTGAACCTCTCCTTGAACGTCTTCCCGAAGAGATCATTTCCCGCTACCGTCACAATATCCACCGGTACTCCGAGATCGGCAAGCACAACAGCCGTGTTAGCCGCCTGGCCGCCAATACGCATTTCGATTGAATCAACGCCGATCTCCGTGCCCCATTCGGGCCAGTCATCCACCGGACCTGCTATTATATCTACATCGATATTCCCAACCACAATTACTCTATCCATTTGATCACTCTCTTCTTCAATCTCTTCAACAGTGTTTTCTCGAAACCTTCACAGATTATAGCATTCGTGGAACGATGGAGAAGTTCCGTCGGGCGACACAACGACCCCAGTTCGAGAACAAGTATTCCATGCGGAAATCTTGCACGCGAGCTCTGCAGTTACAACAGAAAATCGATCGATAAAAAGAACAGCCGTCAAGGCTGTTCAGGATTAGGATATAAGACATTTGTTGTGAACTCATCGATAAATTGTCGAGTTAGGGTGTAGCAAGTTGTACATGTGTCAGTCCTTATGACATTCGCTACAGCAGTGAGCACAGCCGTCAACATTCTGGTAAACTTCACGAGCCTTCTGAAGCGCTCCAAAGCAGTTCACGAAATCTCCCAGCATTGTCTTCGACTTCACTTCTCTCAGTCTCTCACAGTGTTCGGTATGAATCTCGTGTTCTCCGGCCGGCTTTGCGCTGTCATCTACGTAGTAAATCACTTCACAGCACCTCCTTCAAACAATTGCATAGATTGTCTCGGTAGATAGTCCGCACTAAGGACATCCTATTTGAAATTATAGCATCCGGAGCAGCTTACAAGAATATTCAGTGATCAAGACAAAAAGCGCAGTAAATATTGATCTTTATTTCACAAACTTAGTCGGCTTTTGCGTTATAATCATTTAATAAGGAGGTTTTATCTATGATAAGAGCTACGATCTTCCCTGGGAGATACGTTCAAGGAGCCGGTGCGCTGAATTCTCTGGGAAAGGAGCTGAAAAGATTCGGTGAAAACGCCTTTATAATAAGCGATCCGTTCGTGTACGAGAACATAATTCCTTCTATCAAGGATTCATTGCTTAAAGAAGTCTCTGCCGAGATCATTGAATTCAGCGGAGAGTGTTCCGACGAAGAGATCGAACGGCTTTCCGACAAAGCCACAAGCAAGGCCGATGTGCTTGTCGGAATTGGAGGAGGAAAGACACTGGACACAGCCAAGGCCGTTGCTCACAACCTTAAGATTCCCGTGGCCGTTGTTCCAACCATTGCTTCAACGGATGCGCCTTGCAGCGCGCTATCTGTAATATATACACCTGAAGGAGAGTTCAAGAGATATCTCTTCCTCCCGAAAAACCCCGATCTTGTTCTGGTAGATTCCAAGGTTATCGCATCCGCACCCGCAAGGTTTCTTGTTTCTGGAATGGGCGATGCTCTTGCAACCTGGTTTGAAGCAAGATCTTGCGAGATCGGAAACGCCAAGAACATGACGGGTAATCCTGGTTCGATGACGGCTTACTCCCTTGCAAGACTTTGCTACGAAACTCTATTGAAGTATGGAGAGCAGGCAAAGAACGCCTGCCAGGCACAGGTGGTTACTTCGGCTCTCGAGAAAGTCATCGAGGCCAATACTCTGCTGAGCGGCCTTGGATTCGAAAGTGGAGGACTTGCCGCGGCTCACGCGATTCACAATGGACTCACCATCTTGCAAGAGACTCACGAGTTCTTCCACGGAGAAAAAGTAGCCTTCGGAACGCTTGCGTCGCTGTTCCTTACTGAAAAGGATCCCGCTGTAATCGATGAAGTGTTCTACTTCTGTGAAACAGTCGGACTTCCAACAACGCTTGAAGGTATCGGGCTGGGGAACGCTACATACGAACAGCTGATGAAAGTCGCGGAGACTTCCTCCGCAGAAGGCGAGACGATTCATAACGAACTGGTTGAGGTAAGGCCCGAAACAGTATTCTCTGCACTCAAGGCAGCGGACGCGTATGGGAAGTACCGCTTGCAGGAATAGAGACAAGTTTACATCTCATTAAGCCAAAGTCGCCGGGCCGATAAATCAGCCCGGCTTTAACTATGAAATAGTAGAATTGAACGTTGAAAATTACTGTGGTGGAGAAAGAGCGCAAGCAGGTTCTTCAAACATTTAAGTCTGCAGAAAGTGTTTGAAGTCGGTGATTTACGACGGCTATGCTATCACTGATCAAATACTTGATCTCTCGACTTTCTGACTGCTTTGTTTCTGCCTTCTCACAAAGAGGTCTCGATTAGATTCATACAGATCTAGGAAAGCTTCTTTTCTGTCAAACATGTGCTCTCTGTATTCACTACATGGTTCTACAATCGAATATCTTTGCTTGATTCTGTTGACAACTTCCGACAAACTCGACTCTGAATGCGCTGACAATGCAATCAGAGCCGCACCTGCAGCAGAATCGTATTCTCTCGGGCAGACCATCAATTCTTGATCGAGAATCGTTGCAATTAGTCTGAGAAGAGTATCGTTCCTGGTTCCTCCCCCGGAGGCACAGATCTGATTCGCTTCTAGAGACGTCTTCCTGACTTCGTCCTGTATCATGCTTATATCTATGGCTATCGATTCGTAGACCGAACTCAAGATCTCATTCCTCCCAGTCTCCATAGATAGTCCGAATAGAATTCCTTTGGCTTCGGGATTATTGAACGGAGTTCGCGCACCTCCGAAAAACGGAAGCAGAATCATGTCTGATGGTTTGTATTCTCTCAATCCGAAGCCAGAAAGAAGATCCTCTTTCTCATCCTTGTTCAAACCAAACAACTTCTCAATAACCCAATCTGTAAGGAGACCGCCGCAGCTTGTAGCTCCCCCCACTGTGAAAGATCCAGGAACCGGCCCTGTTTCTACGAAGAGAGCGGGCGAAGCAACGGGCTTATTTAGGTACTGTATATAAATCGATGTTCCTCCAAGTGAGATGGACACATTACCGGGCTCAAGGCAAGCGTTGGTAATGGTATCCGAGCAGGCGTCTCCCGTTCCGGTGAACACGGGGGTTCCGTAGCTAATACCGGTTTGCTCGTAAGCATCTCTTGTTACTGTACCGGTAAGCTCCAAGGCCCACTTCATCTCTGGAATTATATCGGTCTTGATCTTGGCGTAGTTGAAGGGGCTACTGAAAATCTGTAGAGTGTCTAGATCTACTATGTTTCCTGCCGAAAGAGAGAATATATCTGCGGCAAAACTACCCGTCAATCTGAAGGCTATATAGCCGTTAGTAGTAAGAACACGAGCCGTCCTCTCAAATAACTGCGGTTCGTTTTCCTTAAGCCATAATATCTTTGGAAGAATGGACTGACTGGAATATCGCGTGTACAAAGGATTCTTTCCTTCATTCTCGAGAAAATCGTTGAAGAATTCTATCTGGCAAGCTGCTCTCTGATCAATTCCATACATAAACGACTTTCGCAGAGGCATTCCGTCGGCGGACACGGGCAGCACATTCGGACACATGGAGCTAAGTCCTATCGCTCCTATTCTGGAGAGGGAAAGCTCCTCACCGACCAATCCAGTAAGCTTGACGAAGTCGTCCCACCATGTTCTCGCATCTTGTTCCGGATAACCGTACTTAGAGAAACATTGGGAATGGCCGACCCTTCTGCTAGTGACTACTCGACCGTCGAAATCGATAACAGATACCTTACTTGAGGTTGTACCGATATCGTATCCTGCGAAAAGCTCTTTTCCATCCACGGCCAAATCAACTCCTTAGGGTCTTACAACTATGAAAATCTAATTGAAAGTCCATTAAAATTCCGAACACTTCTGAATGGATTCTCAAATATGTTCTGTACGCATTTCACTACGTCAAATGCAGAAGCAACTTCGCACTCCAATAAGCGATGGAGATCTGTCGCACGTGTTCTAGAATCCCTGAATCGTCTACCACCCTCAAATCTCCAGCGAAAACGAGACGACAGACCTCCGATGATCGTTAGATTTGATTGCTCAGGTATTTACTCGAGATATTGTTGAGCATTTGCCGACGTGATGAGTGGAGCGTCCATATAGATTACTCTTACAGTTCCAATGACTTCTTCAGGACTCTTTCCTTCTACAACTATCTTCTGTATGAGCTCGGCAGCAATTTTTGACGAATCTCCGAAAGGCTGGAGAATTGTCGCGACGACAGCGGTGTTGTTTGCTGCAATCATGCCTATATTCCTTTCATTGCCATCGATTCCAACAACAAACATATCCTTCTGAGTATACCCTGCAGCCCTTATGGCAAGTGATACAGCATAAGCCGGATCATCCCACGCACACCATACGGCATCGATCTTGTCGCCGTATTTGAGAAGGTACGACTCCATCGTTCTCTGGGCATCTTCAACAAATCCCGCTGGCGGCAAATGATGCTCTTCGAGCACTGTGATATTCGGTTCTTCGGAAAGAACCACATCAAGCGCCTTTCCTCTGAATCTTGTCCCGTAGAATTGATCAAACTTGAAGACGATGATGTTTCCTTTGTGATTAAGTCTGTCAACCAGATATGTTGCCATTTTCGCGCCCATTTCCCAGTTATTCGTCAGGATATCTGCTGTCAACAGGTCACTGTACTCGGAATCGATTCCAATAACTGGAATCCCTGCCTCTTTCGCCGCGGTGAGAGAGGAGGTAAGCGAGCTTGCCTGACCCATAGCAACCACGATCAGGTCTACTTTTTTTGAAACATAGTTTTCTACAAGATTGTTCATCATTTCCCAGGAACCCGCAGAATTCGAGACGTAGATAGTCCAGCCATTGGCTTTGGAAATAGCTTCTAGGTTTTGTGCGATAGTTGCCTGGGTCACTGCCGAAAGATTAGCCGCTACGAAACCGATCTCAACACCGATGGCGAGCGAAACGAGCAACAAAATCGCGAGAACCAGAATCACTTTTTTCATAGTACCACACCTCCTGTTGGTTGCCTTAGAAGCTCTCAGAACTTCTGAAAGACGTCATCGCGACGGCCAGAATTATGATTGCTCCCTTGGCTATGTATTGAAAGAAGTACGAAACTCCCATAATTACGAGACCGTTGTTTATTACTCCAATGATCAAAGCACCAACGAATGTCCCTAAAACGTTGGGCCTACCTACTTTTATGGTAGTCATCCCCAGGAATGAAGCCGCTATTGCGTCCATCAAATACGCATCTCCTGCCGTAGGCTGCCCTGAGCCCAGTCTCGAAGCGAGGATGCATCCTGTGAAGGCCGCAAGAGCGCCTGAAATAATCATTCCCACCACGCGCAGCAGTCTCACATTGATTCCAGATAGGAATGAAGCCTTCACGCTACCCCCTATCGAATACATCCATTTGCCCATCTTGGTCTTCTCCATAACGAACGCGAAAATGAGAACGACCGCCGCCATAATGAAAACCTGGATGGGAATTCCCATCACTCTACCTTGTGCTATGGTAAGAAAGGAATCCGGGAACATGCCGTAGACTTCCTGACCTCTTGTGAACATGAAATTTATCCCCGTGGCGATAGTTCCAAGAGCTAGAGTTGCTATGAATGCGGATATCTTCAAGGTGGTTATCAAGATTCCAGCTACGACACCAAAGAGCGCTCCCATACCAACCGTTATGACTATTGAACCAACGACTCCAAAACCACCGAGAATTAGAGAAGTCGCTATCACTCCTGCAAGACTAGCCACTGAGGCAATTGACATGTCAAAATCCCCTGGAATCATACACACAGTCATGCCGGTTGCAATTATTGTCAACATAGAAATATGAGATAGTATGTTTATCAAGTTTCTAGAAGTAAGAAAGGTTTCCGTCATAACCGAGAAAAAGACGATAATCCCGATCAGCGCCAGTATTGTTCCGTACTTCTGGAATATCTGTCCCGCTCTATTCACAATTCCCACTCCCCATTGAAACTGTATCGCTCAGTGCATTCTCTAGAATCGCGCTCTGGTCGAATTCTTCACGTCCAAATTCGGCAGTGATTCTCCCAAGACGCATTACGTATATTCTGTCCGCAACACCAAGAAGCTCCCTGATATCAGAAGAAACAAATATCACTCCACAACCTTCACCGGCTATGTCCTGCATGATTTTATAGAACTCCGTCTTCGCTCCTATATCGATTCCTTGTGTGGGTTCATCGAAAATGAATACTCTTGATTTTGGCCCCATAAGCCATTTTCCGAGCACGACTTTCTGCTGATTTCCGCCGCTCAAGTTAGATACGATTGTCCTGAGTGAAGGGGTCTTTATCTCCAGATCCTTGGAAAGCTTTTTGGCCTTTGAATTGGCTGTCTTTGAATCAATGACTCCAAACTTTGTCAGCGTTCCCAGAAATGGGATAGACAGATTATCGATAACCGACATGTCCTGTACCAGACCCTCTCTCCTGCGATCTTCGGGACAAAGGTAGATTCCAGTCTTCATTGCCCTTGATGGGTTCGAAACCTTTACAGGCTGGCCTTCAATGAGTATTTCCGCACTGTCGACTTCACCGGCTCCAAATATCGATTTCATTAGTTCTGTCCTACCCGAACCGACCATGCCGAAGAACCCAACAATTTCTCCCTTTCTCACTTCGAACGAGATATTCTTCAAACCTAGTCTCACTGAATTGAGATTTGATACTTTGAGAACTTCTCCTTCTGTTTTGTACTCCTGTTTTGGATACTGATCGGCCAAATTCCTGTGGGTCATCAGTTTGATCAAGCTGCGTGTCGATAGTTCCGATGAAGCATATGTTCCTTCGTAATGGCCGTTTCTGAGAACAGTAATTCTATCGCACAGATCAAAAACCTCATCGAGATGATGAGAAACGAAGATAACACTGATACCAACCTTCTTGAGATTCCTGAGAATCTTGAAGAGGTTGTCTGTATCACTCTGTGTTATAGATGCTGTGGGTTCATCGAGGACCAAGACCTTTGAATTCATGCTAAGGGCTCTGAGAATCTCTACCATCTTCTGCTTGGCAACACTGAGAGTTCCGACCGGAACGCGAAGGGGGACTTCAATTCCGAATTCTTCACATAGTTCCTTCGTATCGGATCTTGTCTTCTTCCCCTTGAGCACAGACAGCTTGGAAGGCTCCCGCCCAAGCCAGATGTTTTCCTCCGAACTGAAGTAAGGATCAAGGACGGTGTCCTGATAAACGACCCCTATTCCCCTTCTCAAGGCATCAGAGGGACTGCTCAGTCGCACAGATTTTCCAAAGATCTTCATCTCGCCGGAGCTTTGCTGAAAGACACCTGCAAGTATGTTTATGAGGGTAGACTTCCCCGCCCCGTTTTCTCCGACAAGTCCATGGATCTCACCTTCTTCGAGAGCAAAGTCAATATTGTCAAGAGCAACGACCCCGGGAAATTCCTTCCTGATCGAGATCATCTCAACAATCTTCATTACTTTCTCCCGAAATGCTTTGCGTAAGCTTCCTCCGCATTGGTTCCTTCGTTCACGACTTCTTTCAATGCCAAGAGCATTTCAACGGGTTTTTCATGCTGCCAGACGTTTCTCCCCATGTCAACCCCAAGAGCTCCAGCCTTAACGGCATTTTCGGCGATCTTCAGGACGTCGAGAACCGAATCCATCTTCGGACCTCCCGCAATGACTATCGGAACTCCTGCGCTTGCTTCCACTACCTTCTCGAAGTTCTCATCACAGTAGTAAGTTTTGATAATGTCTGCGCCCATTTCTGCTGCTACTCTTACGGCCAGCGCAAGGTATCTGGGATCTGTCTTTCTTTCTCTATCCTTGCCAATTGCGGTCACCGCAAGAACTGGAAGACCATAGGTCTCACATTCATCACAAAGAAGCGAAAGCTCCCTGATTGTCGAGTGTTCACTGGGAGTTCCAACATAGATCGAAGTAGCAACGGCATCTGCCGATAGTCTTAGAGCTTCCGTCACGGTAGTGGTAATGCTTTCCCTTGTAAGATCTTCACCTACAATGGTTGCCGCGCCACTGATCCTGAGAACAATTCCGACATGTCCATCGGGAACGTAGCAGTTCTTAAGGATACCCTTATTGAGCATGATGGAATCCGTGTAAGGTGTAAGTTTTTTCAGAACTTCTCCCGGCCTCTCAATACCCTGCATCGGGCCAAGCGCCATTCCGTGATCTAGCGCCAACATGATCGATTTTCCAGACTTGTTGAAAATCCTTGAAAGTCTGTTTTGCTTGCCAAACAACTCACTCACCAACCTTTATTCCGACTTTTATCGATCTGCCTTCGACAGCATCATTGAAGGCTTCCTCAAAATCCGAGAACTCGTAGATCCTATTTGTATAAGTTGTTAAGAGTAGCTGACCGCTATTCATAAGCGAAATTGCGGCTGCGAAGTCTTTTGGTGCGAATCCAGTAGTTCCGGTCATTCTTATTCCGTTGTAATGTATGATGTTAGGATCGAAAGAGGCCTTTATCCCTTTTGGATAACCACCGAACAAAACCAGATTGCCGAAAAGCTTGACCATCGGCAGATATTTATCTATGAGCTCTGGAATTGGCGCGGTAAGAACAATTGAGTTGAATTTACCTGCAGCTTCAAGCGATGTGGAAAAACCCATTTCTTCCGCCAGTTGAAGCCTGTCTTCTCTCGTATCGGTTATTTTGACGATCTGACCGTAGATGTCTCTCAGGGCCGTGGCATTTAGCATTCCCATGATACCTGCTCCTACTACAAGAACAGATCCCCCCGGTTGGAGCTTCATGTTTCTGCACGAAGTCAACGCACAGGCCATGGGTTCGGCGAGAGCAGCTTCCTTAATTTGCGATTCAGAGACTTTCCAAACACCCTTCCTGGCATAACTCATGTCTACGGAAAGAAATTCAGTCATAGCGCCATTGCTCGGAAAACTCCTATTTCTACAGCCTTCGGGATTCCCGCCGATGCACTGTTCACATTCCCCACAATTTACGAATGGAGCAATTGCAACAAAGTCTCCGACTTCGAAACCCTCAACCTTCGATCCAACTTCCGCAACTCTTCCCGAGCATTCATGACCGAGAATGGTGGGAGGCTTAATCATAGGGTGGCCCTGTTTGAAGGTCTTTATATCAGTAGAACAGATAAATGAATACATAATCTTCACAAGAATTCCGTCTTCCTCGATCTTCGCTTTCTCAACGTCTCTGATAGAGATCTTTCCTATTCCCTCGTACATGACTGCTTTCATTCACACACCTCCTGTTAGGCAACCAATCTCTGGGCAGTCTTGATGTCAGTAAACAATGTGGTTATGTATCCCCTTGAGAGAGCGGCGCGGATTCCATCTGCCTTATGTTCTCCAGCGCTCAAACATATCTTTTCAGGTACTTTCATCAGTTCGGAAAAGCGTATACCCAGTAAGATGTCTTCGATATTTCTACAGATGATTTCTCCATTCTTGTTTAGAAATCTCGAAACGATATCGCCCACCGCGTGCTTTCGAACAAGCTCAAGAATGATTTCTCCGGGAAGGTTTGAATCCAGTACCGCAGACATACCGGCAGGGGCGCCCAAACCAAAGATCACGGCTTCAAGATGAGCCCATTCATTTACGACTTTCTGAACTGACCCCACTTGAGTCATCATACTGAGCTGTTCGGCAGTGTTGACGATTGCCGGAGCGGAAAGAAATACAGGCGTCGCACCCAGAGAGTTCGCCATCTTTTCAACAATATTGTTGATTTGATATGTCTTTTCCGACTGACCGAGACCCCCGAGGAGAGGAACGATCTTCATATCAGGAAGCTTCCCCAGTTTGTTTGGAAGACTCATTACAGCCTCATAAACAGTAGTTCCCCAGCCAAGACCAACGGATCTCTTCCCGTCGATTATTTTCAAGATATTGTTCTGAAAGGACAATGCAATTCTCTGTTTAGTTTCCTTTTCTGTTCCTTCTACAGACGCAACGATATGCGCTTCCCTAATTGAGAATTTCCTGCAGAGCTCTTCCTCGAGCGCGCTGAGGTCAAATGAGTCTGGTTCTACGAGTTCGATCTTCACCATTCCCAGTTTCCTCGCATTTGTAAGAAGTCTGGAAACCTTTGATCGAGAAATCCCAAGTTCTGAAGCGATCTCTTCCTGATTCATCTCATTTACGTAGTACATTTCTGCGGCTCTGTAAGCGAGACTAACTTCGTCTGTCTTCATCTCCTTACCTCCGTCTTAATACCTCTCTTGTTCTCTTGATGAAGCTAGGTTTGTCCTGTTCTAAGTACAGGTTTCTTCCAATGGCCGCACCCGCGGCTCCCGCAGCAGCTGCTTCCTCAAGAGATGAGAAGAAGTCTTTGCTCCTTTCTCCACCTGCTATGATTACAGGAACGGGACAGGATCTGATTACATACTCATAATCACTCGTGATGTTTGTCTTAACGATATTTGCACCCAGTTCGGCCGCTATTCTCGAGATATCCGCAATCACTTCCCTGGAGAAATACTCTTCCTTCTTGTACGGCAACATCTCCGCAATCACAGGAATTCCATATCTTCGATACTCCCAAATCGCTCTGCTAAGACTATGAAGAGCATCTGAATCACATTTCTGACCAACAATTCCCATGACGATGACGCCGTCTGCCCCCATGCGAAGAGCCTCCTCCGGTTGCAGAAAATATTTTGTGTTCTCTATGTCCCCGGAAAGCGCCGACCCGGCATGAGTGACTCTCACAATCAGAGATTTCCGACAATCGAATTCATCTATGAGAGAGGCTATCCCGGGATTGAGAATGATCCCGTCAACATCCAGCTTCTCAACCTCGTGAACATAGCTCTTTATGTCCTCCAACCCCTCCGGTACCCCTGCAAATTGCCCGTGATCGGCCGCTGCAAGGACAAGCGATTCACCGGCTAGCAATCTATTCAGTCTTCTCTTTAGTCCGTTCACCAAAACTCCTCCACATCTGTGCACAAACGTGCATCACGTTCTCTCACTTCAAACAATGCTACCACTTTTGCTTCAGAAAAGTCAACTTACCGATATGCATCACAAATAATCTACTTGAAAAGGGTAACGATGCATCAAAAATGAAACTACTCGAAAGGTAAGGATGAAGGGGATAATCTTCGCGAATGCCAAGTTGAAAGAGGTAGGGGCGAAGATGAAGAGAATAGACATGACTGGATTGATTGAGAAATACTCAGAGAAGTACAGGAAGGCTGGAAAGAAGGAGAAGAGTAGAATCCTTGACGAATTTACTGAATTAACTGAGTACAACCGTAGCTATGCATCACTAAAACTTAGGAGAGGTTATTCTAAGAAGAACAAGAGAAGCAAGTTCACAAAGAGGCGCGGAAGAAAGAAGAAATATGATTTGGAAGTATATAGAAAACTAGTTGAGATATGGGAGATCCTGGACTTTCCTTGCGGCAAGAGATTCAAAGCGATTATTGAAGAGGCGATAGAGAATCTGATCAAGAATGGTCATTTGTCTTTGAGGGAAGAAGTTAAGCAGAAGCTTTTGGAAATAAGTTCCTCTACAATCGATAGACTTCTTCGAAGTGAAAGGAAGAAGATGGAACTGAAGGGTAGGTCACATACAAAACCCGGTACTCTCTTGAAGAAACACATAAGGATAAAGACTCATCACGAATGGGATGACACAAAACCAGGTTTTGTTGAGGTGGATCTTGTCGGTCACGAAGGAGGTAATAGCTCGGGAGAATTCTGTTATAGCCTTAATATGGTAGATGTTGCCAGTGGTTGGAGTGTCGTTGCACCAATAAGGAACAAAGCTCAAAGATGGACCCTTGAAGCTATAATCGCATTGAGAGAGTTACTTCCTTTCCCTCTTTTGGGAATTCATTCCGACAATGGCTCGGAGTTTATTAACGCTCATTTGTATAAGTATTGCTTGGATGAAAGATTGGTCTTTACCAGAACCCGGAGTTACAACAAGAACGATAATCCCCATGTGGAACAGAAGAATTGGTCTTTGGTCAGAAGGGCCGTTGGCTATTACAGATACGACACTTTGGAGGAACTGACTATCTTGAAGGAGCTATATGCAAGCTTGAATCTCTACAACAACCATTTCCAGCCTACTCAAAAGATGATCCAAAAGACCAGAGATGGTACAAGAATAGTGAAGAAATACGACAAGTTCGCTACTCCCTACGAAAGAGTACTTAACTCTCCCTGGATTGACTACACAAAAAAAGATGAGCTTCGCAAGGTTCACGAAGCCCTAGATTTATATATACTCAAGAGTAATATAGCACATTCTCAGGAATTACTCTTTGATATACAGATAATGAAGTCTAAATCTAACTCAAAGGGAGGTGTTCTTAATCTCCTTCAATTCGATTTTGAATAGATTCTATTTTGATGCATTAACTCTCTCTTGAGTAGATTTAATTATGATGCATTACGCTTACGCTTAGCAATTCAAAGACAGGAAATGCTCCGCAGAAGGCGAGACGATTCATAACGAACTGGTTGAGGTAAGGCCCGAAACAGTATTCTCTGCTCTCAAGGCAGCGGACGCGTATGGGAAGTACCGCTTGCAGGAATAGAGACAAGTTTACATCTCATTAAGCCAAAGTCGCCGGGCCGATAAATCAGCCCGGCTTTAACAATTAAATATTAGAACTGAACGTTGAAAATTACTGAGGTGGAGAGGCGAAAATGGAGTACAGAATGCGGAGATATGAGAGTGAAGAGGATTACTGTAAGCTGAGAGAGTTCCTTAGGAAGGTTTTTACGGACAATGGACTGCGCGAGTACTCCTGGCATGTTGCTAGACTCCACTACTGGCGTTGGCATGTGATGGAAAACTGTTTGAAAGTCTATTCACTTAATGAGCATATTATATTCTGGGAAGACGGCAACAAGAAGATTGTAGCGGCCGTCAACTGAGAGGGGTTCGGCGAGGTCCATTCTCAAGTACATCCGTCTTTTGACTGCGAAGAGCTGGAAGAAGAGATGCTTGAAGTCTCGGAGAAGCACCTTTTTAGCGAGAAAGACGGAGTCAAGAGGCTCTGGGTGTTCGCCGATTCTCAGGAAAGAAGAAGGATAGAGATTTTGAAGAGAAGAGGTTATTCGCGAGGAGATTGGCCAGAACATCAGCATCGACGAGACTTGAAAGGTCAAATTGTAGAGGTCTCGATCTCAAAAGGTTTCGAGATCCGCTCTCTTGGAAATGCAGAAGAACTACCTTCCAGAAGCTGGGCTTCCTGGAGGGCCTTTCATCCTGACGAGCCGGACGAAGATTACGAGGGCTGGGAATGGTATCTCAATATCCAGAAGCAACCCCTGTACAGGAGAGATCTAGATATTGTCGCAGTTGCTCCCGGCGGCGAGATAGCCGGCTTCTGCACGATATGGTATGATGACGTCACCAGAACCGGATATTATGAGCCGGTTGGGGTTGTGCCTGAGTACCACAAGTGAGGTCTGGGAAAGGCAATGTTAACAAAAGGACTCCGCAAGTTAAAGAGAATGGGTGCGGTGAGAACATTTGTTGGGGGATATTCAGAGGCAGCAAATGCACTTTATGACTCGGCAATCTCGACGATCTGCGACTTAAACGTACCCTGGTTCAAAGCGTTATGAGACTTCTCCACTGCAATACTCTCTATTTCCTGCCAATATTCTAGAGCACTTTAGAACAGGTAATGTACTTCTTTGCCTACAGTCAGGTCTGGTTGTATAATAATAATCCAAAACGGTTGCTGCATTAACTCACATAGTAGAAAGCAACCAGTATAGTGAAGGAGGAGTGGTTAGATGCCTGATAGAAGAAAGGTTCTGTCACTGGTTCTGCTGATTCTGGTAGCTTTTTCGAGTGCGTTGTTTTCTGCTGCTGGCAAGACTGCCCATACCCTTGTCATAATGGGTACAACAGACATGCATCAATACATAATGCCCTACGACTACATGGGGGACAAACCGAATGAGAGTATTGGTCTTGCAAAGGTTTTCACGCTCATCGAAAAAGTGAGAGACGAAAACGCAAACACTCTGCTCTTCGACACAGGCGACTTCATTCAGGGAAGCCTTGTCGGAGATTACGAGGCCGATGTGAATCCTCTTAAGGGATTCGACTTCCAGACCATCGTCCGTGCCTACAACTACATAGGTTACGATGCAGTCTCCGTCGGAAATCACGATGTTACTGACTTTGGCCTGCAATTCTTTGAACGCGCGAAAAGCAATTCGATTTTTCCCTGGGTATCAGCAAACATAAGGCTTGCAGATGATCCCAAGGGATTCTTGACCGACCCATACGTAATTCTCGAGAGAGAAGTCGATGGAATCCCGATCAAGATCGGTGTGATCGGCTTCACGCCGCCACAGATTATGAGCTGGGGAAGACGTCATCTTGAAGGCAACGTCTTCACACAGGGTATTGTCGAACAAGCAGAAAAGTACATTCCTATCCTCAGAGACCAGGCAGATCTCGTGATTGCAGTTGCCCACACGGGAATCTCCACAGATGAAATAACCAGTTATGACGCTCAGGAGAACGCCGCCTATTATCTCGCTCAGATCGAAGGTATTGACGCAATGATTCTTGGTCACCAACATTCTCATTTCCCTGGGGATTTCGCAGACATCGAGAGCATCGATAACGACAAGGGCCTAATCTTTGGTGTTCCTACTGTACTTCCGGGCTCTTGGGGTTCACACTTAGGTGTAATAAGTCTCGACCTCGCCTATGACTGGAATACGGGAGAGTGGGAAGTGTTAGATGGTTCGGCAGCTCTTGTTCCCGTTGACGCCGATGTCGAAACTCATCCGCTTCTGGCTGAACTCGTTTGGCCGAAGCACGAAGCGACGATTGAGTATGTAAGAACTCCCATCGGCTGGACCGATACTGAGATAACGTCTTACTTCTCAAGAATAATGGACAATCCTGTCACTCAGATCATAAACGAAGCTCAAATATGGTGGGCGGAGCGTGAATTTGCCGGTTCCGAATACGAATGGCTCCCAATTCTCAGCGCTGCTGCTCCATTCATTGCCGGCAGACAGGGCCCGACATATTTCACACACGTTCAAGGAGACATCTCGATCGGCTCAATTACTGACATCTACATTTACCCGAATACTATTTATGTGGCAAAACTTAACGGCGAACAGATAAAAGACTGGCTCGAGGCGGCCGCAAGTAACTTCAACCAGATTGACCCGTCGTCTGCAGAGCCGCAACATATAGTCAACTACGATTTCAGGGAATACAACTTCGATGTGATTGAAGGAATAGAATACGTTTACGACATAACCAGGCCTGCCGGCCAGCGACTGATTTCTGCGACCTTTGAAGGCAATCCGCTTGATGCGTCAATGGAGTTCCTGGTAGTGACAAACAACTACCGAGGGAGTGGAGGAGGAAATTTCCCACATGTAGCCGATAACGTTATACTTGCCACAACGGAGATAAACCGGGAGGCAATAATAAAGTACATACAATATATTGGCGAAGTAGATCCCGCCCCCACGAACAACTGGAAGATTCTTCCCATCGAGACCGCCGGACCTCTTCTCTATCGATCTTCTCCAGAAGGTCAGGGATACGTTGAGAGAAATGCAATTCGCGGAATAGATTTCTTAGAGGTTGATGAGGCAGGATGGGGAGTCTACAAAGTAGACCTGTTTGAACTCGCTGAATACCTTGAAGAGGCAGCTCTGCAGGAAGTCAATTAGCTTGCTTTCTGAATAAAGGGCCCCGCGAAAGGGGCCCTTCTTATTTGTCTTTCTGCTGCGTTTGGTTCGGAATCATTTTCAGTCAGCCGGCTATCAATTTCTGCTAAAGAGAGATGCTTTCCAGCTCCGAAAGAAAGTAGTTCTTGTCCTGCTCTTCGTCGATTAAATCGGCTGCTTCTCTTGCCAGCTTTATGTACTCATCCATACGGTCACGTTTTCCTGCAATCATGTAGGCTCTAGCAACGGCTTCATAGCCAAAGGCAAGATCGAAACCACTTATGGCATTGTCGGTGCAATATTTCAGCGAAAGCTCACCATGATACAAAGCTGACTCTGCCATGTTAAGCAAAGAATAAACCCTGGACACTTGCCACTCCCCCCTCGCAAATTCAATCGGGGTACCCACCACACCCCAGTGAAAGCGTGATGCGTGAGCGGTGTGTATCATAAGAAGGTCATCTTCTGCAGTTCTGTCTTTCTTGTCAATAAGGTCCCATGTAAGGTTGAAGTTCTCTATCGCCTGCTTTTTGTGCCATTCGTGCTCCGTAAGCTTTTCAGAATCCATAGATAACCATCCTTTCCGAGGTTATTTTTCCTTCCTCCCGCATGTCAATTCTATCACTGGCAAAAAGGTGAGCAATGAGCTGGAGCAACTCACGAAGAATTCAAAGTACCTGAAGAGGCAAATTTGTATCGATAACCATTTGGCGAATTGGAAAGCCCTTATCGTTCAGTCAATAAACAGTGAGAGTGTCTTAATATACTTGAATATTTCAACACCCAGAAACCATCAATGGAAGGAACTTCAATCTTTGATCCTTAAAAAAGAAGAAGACTCATGAGGACTCTCATTCTATCCGAAGCTATCAAAGAGATTTAAAGACTGATTATGTGAGACTATGTTTCGAGCGTTACATCAAGATCCACCCATTGAGAATAAGAGATCAAGAGCATCGATAATTCTTTCAGCTTTGTCGACCACTATCACCTGAACGTCGGTTTCCTCCGAGAGCGCGGAGAAATACTCACTCGGTCCTCCCGGTGATACCAGAATTATGTAGTCGGCTTTCGGCATAAGCAAGTCGAAGGACTGCCTCGGATCGTTGTCTGGTGAAGTGAAGCCACCTTCAATATGAATGGCTACAACAGGAACTCCTCGCGCTTTCGCTATCGATACGAGCTCCTCTATTCTGGAGACCTCCTGACCGACATCGATTTCCTCAACGCCGCATACAGTATATAGATCCCCCTCGACCATGGCACCAGGGGCAATAAAAAGTGTTCCGGGCGCGTTCTTCGAGTCGAGTCTCTCGGTGAAGTCTTCGGGTTTCAACTGAAGGATGTTCTCGTAATCAATTCCGTGCATTTCACAGACTAGGGCGAGAACGTCTGATGCAGCACCGTCGCCTATCGCCGTTGCAATAATCGGGGCTCTTGCTAGAGGTTCCAGATTTCCTGCAGAAAGCGGTGATATAAGAAACGCAACTAGTATGGCTGTAAATAGCACCGATATTTTTGGTTTCATAGATTTCCCTCCATAACATTTAAGAGCCGTGACCAGATCGATCTTAAGAACTGTTCCTTCCGATATCTAAAACAAAGTTCTTAATATGACCAATTTTATCAAATTTAATCCTTCTTTGCACGAGAACACAACTCCTATCTAGGTCTATATACTGTTCGTCTTCGCCAAAGATTCTCTGCCCATTCACTCTAGAGAGTTTGTTAATCTTCTCTAGGAAAAATGAGAATTTGTATAATAGAACAACTTTTATCGGATTTGTCTAACGATTTTAGGAGGTCTATATGATATAAGAGTTTGATAGTATTGTTAGCATTTGCCTTATTTGCGACGGCACCAGTTTGCGCTCTTGAGAAGAGTTCGGATTACTACACCACACAGAACGAAACAAAGTCAAAATGGAATTCTCAGTTACATTCGATGAGACCAGAGACACAATCCGTATATACTACCCTCAGATAAATACAGGTGAGAAACTCTACGAATATATTGAAGAAATAGACATTCAAAGAAAGTTCGTGGACTGCGTAGAGATGTTCTTCACTGGCTTTGAAAGCAATCTCTTATACAGAGATCTCGATCTGGTGGAGCAGAATCTATAAGGATTTCTACTTCGGGAACCTTGATCAGCTGAGAATTGTAGTTCAGAATTCAGTCCACATGATGCCAGAAGAAAGTCCGAAGGATGTTTAGCCTCTGGAGAAGGTAATGCAGTTCCCGTTTGTGGAGAGCGAATTCGGAAACGAAACCCTTGAAGTCGCGATCTGATAACCGACATTTTCACAATCAGGGCTCTCCCGATGAGATCGTAATGCATCATAATTAAATCTACTCAAGAGAGAGTTGATGCATCAAAATAGAATCTATTCAAAATCGAATTGAAGGAGATTAAGAACACCTCCCTTTGAGTTAGATTTAGACTTCATTATCTGTATATCGGAGATAAGACATCCAACACCTTGGAATGGTATTCTGATATTATTGGCCGAGGCTAGATAAAAGTCTAATACTCGTTGAACATCAGAAAAGAGGTGGAGATTGTGAAAAAGAGCATCTTTCTCGCTGTTATTGGAGCGGCAATGATTATAGCTGGTTTGTTCCTGCCGATAGTACGTTTCCCCGGAGGAAGCGAAGCGACCTTTTTCAACGGCGGAGATCT
>Ga0334901_1000616_pt1 | contig 47216 bp, 43 predicted proteins | sample GraSluR3_MG_3_FD_207216 | JGI IMG/M metagenome (GOLD analysis project Ga0334901, IMG submission 207216) | Sludge microbial communities from methane-producing bioreactor in Wageningen University, Netherlands - Granular Sludge_15_08-R3 | ecosystem: Engineered > Bioreactor > Anaerobic >...
AAATCTATGCCAGGATAGAAGGGTTTGTCTCTACTTCAAGAAAACATAATCGAAATGTATTCGCAGAATTATGCCATACTTTTGATGGTTATAATTTTGTAACCGATGAAGTAGCTAAATAATTACCTTTGCAATTAGATTTCTGTAGTATTTGGTCGTAAATCTTACAGATTTGCTAAGGTCGAGATTGAATGCTAATCCGTTTTGAGGATCAGGAGCAAAGTTTGCGTAAAGAATGGTGGAATCTGGTAACTCGAGGTTCATTGTGTTGGACACAAGAGCATCTTTTATTTCTGTCAGTTTAAAAGGAAAACTATCCCAACTTGCATTTTTGGAAAAGGCAACAGACACTTTTTCAAGCTGTCTGATAATGGGAAGAACATTAAGCTGGATTTCCTGTTTAAGGTTGTTTTGATCGAGTTGGCCAGCTTTGGAAATCTGATTTAAAGAACTAGAGGTAGTCATTTTACAAGTATTTTGTTATCAAAAAAAACATGTAAAAACATGCCTTTATCAAGGGTTATTTTTACATGTTAAAACCAGTTCACTAAAATACTAAAGAAAAATCAAAAAAATCAGCCATGTTGAAAACTTATAGCTTGCAAGTTTTCAACAAATAGATTGATAATTTGATATACTGTGCTGTGTTTTGCAGATTGCAAAACCTGCAAAATCTGCAAAACACAAGCGGGAAGAAAAATACCTTAACACTTTTGATACTGACCGTGAGCAGGTTGTGTTAAATAATTAGGTATTAGTTTTTTCAAGAAGTCATCAACAGTACGCTCGCTCATGCCAAATGATTTACCTAAATCAACTGCCATATTTCTTCTAAAGACATGAGGTAAAGCTTCATAAAGTTTACGTTTGTTGTCGCCTTTATCAAAAACAGTAGCATCCTGTTGGTGTGGCAGGTTATGAAACATCAACATGCTATGCTCTAAATATACAGAAGCAAGTTCGATGGCTGCCTGGAAGTCTTCGTCGTTACAAGTTTGGATTTCCTGTAGATCGCCATTTTCAAATTTACGCATCGCTGTGAATATCATGGCAATTCTGTATATGATCAGTCCCAGCCGTTTAATCACACTACCAGCGTCCTCACCTGTAAAAGAAACTGTTTGATTGAGCCATCCTGAGCAAGTTTTGTTTAATTGCTGCCATTGATTTTCAGATAATTGAATGATTGTGGGATAGGCATTTAAGAAGTTAATCATTTCGATGACATCCTGTGACAGTTGTGAGAAATGATCAGTAAGGTTAATGGGGTTTGCTGCCGGTGAAACATCGCGCCATATCTGATCAACCTTGAAGGCATAAAAAATAAATCGACTAAATAGCCCATCTTCGGCAGATGCTATCAAACTGCTCACTTGGTTGGGAGTGCCAGAAAGTGCAACAGACAAGCGAGGTTCATTCACTTCGATGTATTCATTGTTTGTTTTTTTAGAACTCGACATGCGTTCGTGGTGGAAAGCTTTGCGGAGCATATCAGAATAGCCACCCCATTCCTGTTTAAGCACATTGCCCATTGTATCGGCTTCTGTTTCGCAGATAATCCCTTCGCCATTGTTTTCCTGAAGATGCTGTAATATTTTGGCATAACTCGAATTGGCTGGAATGTACAAGACCTTAAAAGGAGGTTGTTCTGGAGGTTCTTCGCCAGGTTCACCTTTTTTTCGCGAACGTTCTCTGCTTTTATGTTCACTCAAGGCCACTTCATATTCTTTGATCGATTCTTTGCTGTTTCGCACAAGTAAATCGTGATGTTTGTCGGCCAGCATTTTAGCAAACTTCAAGGCGCCTTTTCCGCTCGCAGCATGAGCAATGATAAAAGCAAAGAGGTTAGGATAGACGGTTTGCTGCGCGTAAACCCCTTTTACTTTTGGAAGACAACCACTCAGTATTGCCAGTGCACCTGTAAGAAAAACGTCCCGCTCTCTGTTGTCGGTAAATGCATCCGTCCCTGAGCGAAAGAGCCGAGGGAGTTTTTGATAGGTTTTTTCTGCAATAAAAGGTGTGTTTTTCAGGTAGTCTTCCTGATTTAGGTTTTCGCTGGATTGGCCAGCTGTTTCAGCAATAGGTGCGGAGACTCCCGAAGAACCATTTATTGATTTTGCAGACTTTGCAAATTTTGCAAAGTCTGCAAATTCATTTACATGATTCCTGTAAGCACTTTTTACTGATGCTGCTGTTTCTTTCTGATCCAGTTCAAAAGACTGGCAGCAAAGCTCAATGCAATCGGTTTCAGCAATGCCAACCCTGTTACAATTTGAGGCAAGCAAATAGATATAATTGTTACGGTTTCCATTTTGATAGCTGCTTTTTTGATTTGTAAATTCAATTTGTTTCTGAAAAAGGCTGATTAGGTCGGAAGGGCTTTCCTGAAGATTGGCTATTGATGGAGACGAGGAAGAATTTGTTTCAGGAGGAGATAAAACCACTTGAAAGACCTTGCTAGCGGCATTCAGATATAGTTCAGGGTCGAAACTCACGAAACAAAGTCTGGTTATATCCTTACATTGTTTATCAGAATCGCAAGTAATCAGTTTTTCAAAGTAGGCACTTAATTGAGCATAAGCAAGTTCGTGATGAACTGCAGAAGTGTTAACCTTAACAAAAACTTTGATGCCATTGCCACTCGGACTTATAAAGAAAGCATAGGTGTAGGGATCTTTTGATAGTTTTTGAATGGCCTGGTCAAGCCTATCAGGAGACATTTTATCAAAATCAAGGTGGATGAAACCGCTGTAGTTTTTCAGTAGTTCTTTTTTGCGACCACCTTCATATGTAGCAGAGGGAGTGAAAGCGGGAAGTTGTTTCTTTACAAGGTCTGCGCTAATAGAATCACCCTTTTGGAGGTAAAGCCTAAGCTCTTCGACTAAAGGTTTGTACTTTTCTGATTTGATCTGTCTGAGGATTTCCTGCAGGGGCAGATTTTCGATAGGTTGAACAAAACCTGAAAAGATTGTGCATTTACCCATGGCGTTCAATTTTAGCTGGTTTGTAGTTTGTTTCGAGCAGAATCAGGATGTCGGAAAGTTTGTAGTACACTTTATTCCCTACCTGACAATAAGCGACAATATGTTTGTCGCGCCAAGACTGAGCCGTTCTTTTGCTGATATTCATGATTTGAATGAATTCAGCATTATCAAAGAAAATCTGCTCGGGGTTCAGTAGTTGTTTCTGGGCAACTGCTTTTTCGAGTTTATTGAGCCGGATAAGAATGTCATTAAGCGGTTCTTTAGTGCTGATGCGATCGCCCATGGTTACTTCCTCCTAGCTTTGCTTAAATCATTTAATACTTGCATGTCGATTTCTTCCTGAGTAGCCTGACGGTTGCGTTGGAGCCACTTTTCGAGTTCAGCACGGTTGAAGTAAAGTTTCTTACCCTGCGGGCAGAAATGCGGGATTTGCCTGGTGCTTGTGAGTTTGTAAAGGTGAGAAGGACTCACATCAATGAAAGCGCAAGCCTCATGAAAGTTAAGCACTGATTTTTGCAGTAGGGTTTGTTCAGTAAGTTTTACTGCAATTTCATTTAGTTTTTCAAGAATGAGATGTTCATTAGCCATCGGTTTAAAGTTTTAAATTTGATGGCAAAGTAACTGGCAATCAGGGCTTAAAAGCTTTAGTTATTAAGGCTAAGTAATTTAACTAAATGAACTAAATGTTTTTTATTGCAGTTGTTTAATGATGCTATTGATGGTGCGATCTTCTTTGGGGTTGGATATTTTACTGGCCGACAAATTTCCTTTGGTTATTACTTTTTCGTTTTTTGAATAGAATAGTTCGGAAGCATCAATTTGGGATAAAGAAAGCTTGTTGAAAAAGGGTTTGAATTTATCTATGATGTAACGGAACTGCACAGTTTCACAATTTAGGTAAATCTTTTTTGAGTTTGGGTAAATTGGACTTGTGAGTGTTGCCAGAAGCTCCTCAACGGAAGTTCTGGAATCATCCAATAAACTGATGTGCTCGTTCAATTCTGATAATACATTTTTGAGTTTATAAACATCACCCTTGAATTCAAAATCAATGCTTTTGGTTTTTGGTACAGACTTAGCAATTGTTGACTCCTCTGAGTAAACCGGAAATTTTGTGTTGAAGTTTTGTATAAAGATGTTTTTTTGCTCAATGTAAAAAGAGGCAAGCTGCTGAGGTATGGAGGTTTTTGATTGATAGGGTGGCCTAACATAATCAAGATCATCCAGGAAATTATTAGTTAATTCCAACCTTTGATGACCATATTGAAGTAGATTTAGTTGTTTGTTGAATTCTGATTTAGCAGCAGTGATTGTGTTTTTTACAATTTGTTTGTCAGTCAGGGTATATTCATTTTTACAAGTGTTTTGTATGTTATTTTCATTAAGGTAGATAAAGTTTTCGGCAGCAGCTTGGAAAATATTTTTGTCTAGAGGATTATGCTGTTTCAGCTGTTCAATAAAGTCTAATAAATCCTGCCGGGAAAAATGTTCTTTATGCCAAAGAACGGACAGATTATTTTGAAAATAGGGGTTTAATTTTTTAAGAAAAGTTACACCAGGATAAGTTTTTTTGAGGTAATGCGTAAAGAAAAACTCCTCGGTTATTGGGGTGTCTAATTTCCATTGTTCATAACGCTGCTGCACGTCAAAGAAGGTAAGTGTGAGGTAATTTTGTAGAAAAGCCAGGATGTTAATTATCTGTTCGTTGTTTTCAGTGTGATGCTCAGGGGATAAGAGAAAATCTATTTCATCAGAGGTTTGTTGCGCCAGAATCTTTATGTTCTTGATAAACTTCTTGTAGTTGTAGGTTCGGTCAATAACATTTACTAGCTGTTGCATTTTAGAATCGAAGATGTTTATAAGCCTTAAACATTCAAGCCTAATGATAGCTTCATAAAACTGCTCAACAGGATAGGCCATTGGGTGCGTTTTGATAGCGAACAAATATTCAAGTGATGGATCATCAGGAAATGGGTGCGCGATTAATTGTTTTTCGAGTGTTGGATAATCTGTGAGTAATAAACGAAGAATTTGTCTTGGTGCATCAGCACGATCGAGCTTTATTGGGTTGACACTTATTAATAATTCAGTTACTCTGCGTGTATCTTTGAAATCGAAATGCCAAGGCTTTTGAGAGCCATGCAGGATGCTGTCGAGGATGGTAATTTCCATTGTAATTGTTTAAAAATCGGTAAGCAAGTTAGCATATTCTGTTTTAACCTCATCGCTAAAGCTATCGAGATAATGCTCGGTAGTAGCTTCTGAACTGTGACCGAGTGCTTCTTTGATGTAGGAAGTTGAAACCCCTTTGCGTTTTAGCATAGTAGAGAATGAATGCCTGGCAGCATAAGTGTTTAGAGATGATTCAATACTCAACTCCTGTCGGATTTCATTCATGTGTTTATTCACCCATTTGATGAATCGCTGGCACCGGTGTTTTATTGTTACGGCATTCAGGCCCGGTTCAAGGATCGGAAAGAGAAAGGGATTTTGTTGGTCAGTGTTTTTTTGTCTTTCAATGATTTCTGACAGAAGAGGCGATAGTGCCACTTTAATGGGGGAGAGGTCTTTCTTTTTTGTCCGTTTGGTTTTTTGGCGGATGTAGTGAATGAAATTGGGGGAGACATTGTCAGTTTTTAGATGGGCAATATCAGTAAAATTTATTCCATTGCAGAGATAGGAAAAGAGCCAGAAATCAATTGCTTTCTGTTTTCTGAAGTCATCAGTTTTGTAATTGATTAATTTTTTGATATCTGTAGGGCTAAGTGCTTTCTTGATGTTCCGACCAGCCGGGATGGTATATTTTTTAAATGGGTATTGATCTGCGGACAATGATTTGTTTTCAATTGCCAGGTTTATAACAGCACGGAGCTGACGCATGTAAATACCTACTGTAGTTATGGATTTGTTGCTTTTTAGAAGATAACTTTCGTAGGCATTGAGTAGGTTGGGAGAGATGTCATGAACAGCGAGATTCGACCTAAATTTATTAATGGAATTAAGTGTAGTACGATATGAAATTGCAGAGCCAATCTGGTCGTTTGCTTTTAAGTTTGAGATGTGTTTTTCAAACCAATAAGCAAGGGATGTTTTGTGTTTTTCGTGCGTGATGGGAACCAGATCATAAAAGCGTTCTTCAAACGATACGATGGAGAAAGGGTCAAGTTCTGCAATAATCTTATTGGCTCTGTTAAGCAATGCTTCAAGTTTTTCTTTGGTCTGCTTTAGGTCTTTATCGCGTAATTTTGAGGAGTTAAGTTTTTTCCATTCCTCTTCGGTAGCACTAGTTTTAGTGCCATATCTTTTTTTGCCTTCGCCATAATATATGCTTAACTTTATTGGATATTTACCCTTTTTGTTTAATTTGTTTGCGTTATTATCAAGTATAAATGATGCTGTAGCAATGAGTTTCTTCATGGGATTGGATTTAAAAAATGAGACCAAAAATGAGACCATAAAGGTACAAAAAGAAAACAAATAAAAGAAACAAAGAGCAAGAATAAATTAATAAAACAATGAAATTCAATGTTATAAGAAATAAAAGAAAGGAAGAGAATACAATGGAAAGATAAAAATATAACTGTTAATCAGAGGGTCGCTGGTTCAAGTCCAGCAGGGGGAGCAAAATGAGGGCAACAGCTCCCTTTTTTCGTTAATAAATGTACTACCTCTATATTATATATTCGGAGAGTTCAGATAAGTATTATGTAGGAATAAGTTCGGATCCTGAACGCCGGCTCGAAGAGCACAATACTTCTGACAGAAAAAGTTATACCAGAAAGCATCGACCCTGGAGCATTGTTGCATTGTTTGAATGTGCAGAATGCTTGAGTGAAGCGATGAAGATTGAACTATTCATCAAGAAACAAAAAAAGCCGCCCATAAGGACGGCTTCAACACTTTTAAAACCAGAATTAAATTACTTTCAGTGCTTTACCAACTTTGGTGAAGGCGGCAATAGCTTTGTCGAGGTGCTCAGTTTCGTGCCCAGCAGAGAGCTGTACCCGGATTCTGGCCTGGCCTTTAGGTACGACCGGATAGTAAAATCCAATCACATAAATGCCTTCTTCGAGGAGCATGGCAGCCATTTTTTGAGACAAGGGTGCATCATACAACATCACAGCACAAATGGCTGATTTGGTAGGTTTGATGTCGAAACCGGCAGCCGTCATCTTTTCCATAAAATAGGCTGTATTGGCATGGAGCTTATCTTGCAATTCATTGGTCTGATCCATCATATCAAACATTTTGATACCGGCATTTACCACAACAGGAGGCAGGGAATTGGAGAAAAGATAAGGTCTTGAGCGTTGACGCAGCAGTTCGATGATTTCTTTTCGACCGGTGGTGAAGCCGCCAATAGCACCGCCAAAGGCTTTGCCCAGGGTTCCGGTGATGATATCAACCTCACCACGGATGTTGAAAAGTTCTGTGACTCCTCTTCCGGTTTCGCCAACAACACCTGCTGAATGGCATTCATCAACCATCACCAGGGCATCATATTTTTTGGCCAGCTCGTTGATTTTATCCATCGGTGCTACATTGCCATCCATTGAGAAAACACCATCAGTAACAATAACCCGGAAGCGTTGCTCCTGTGCAAGTTGAAGCTGTTTTTCCAAATCTTCCATATCTGCGTTGGCATAGCGGTAGCGTTTAGCTTTGCAAAGCCTCACACCATCAATGATGGAAGCATGGTTGAGCGAATCGGAGATGATTGCATCTTCCTCAGAGAATAGTGGTTCGAAAACGCCGCCATTGGCATCAAAAGCTGCTGCATACAGAATGGTATCTTCGGTGCCAAAAAAGTTGGCAATTTTGGCTTCGAGGGTTTTGTGCAAATCCTGTGTTCCACAGATGAAACGTACGGATGACATGCCAAAACCATGACTGTTGAGTGCTTCATGAGCAGCTTCTTTTAGCTTGGGATGGTCAGATAGGCCAAGATAGTTGTTGGCGCAAAAATTCAACACTTTTTGGCCTGTATTTAACGTTATTTCAGCTTTTTGCGGACTGGCAATGATTCGTTCACTTTTGTATAAGCCAGCTTCCTGAATTTCGTTCAGCTCCTTTTGGAGGTGTTCTTTTAATTTACCGTACATAAGATTTTGGTTTAATTTTTTGGTTTAGAACCTTTTTTATTTCAAGCGTCAAAATTAGGAATTTATAATGATTTTTGGATGACTACTTTGAGGTTAATTCTATGAATTATTTAAAAAGTGCGAACTTTGCACCGAAAATTTTTCTTTATGCAAATAGCTGCTTTAGTTTCTGGCGGAGTTGACAGTTCGGTGACCATTCCTTTGCTCAAGGAAAAAGGTTACGATCCGGTGATTTTTTATATCAAAATCGGTATGGAAGATGATCCATCGTTTGTGGATTGCCCTTCGGAAGAAGATATCGAAATCACTACCTATATTGCTCATAAATACGGTTGCAAAATGGAGATTGTTGATCTTCAGAAAACGTATTGGGAAACTGTGGTGGCTTATACAATTGAAACAGTTAAAAAAGGACTTACGCCTAATCCGGATGTGATGTGCAACCGGCTTATTAAGTTCGGGGCTTTTGAGCAGCAATTTGGTCATCAGTTCGACAAAATCAGTACCGGCCATTACGCCCGTGTGATTGAAAATGAAAAAGGATTCCTTTTAGGTACTGCTGCCGATCCGGTGAAGGATCAAACCTATTTTTTAGGACGCATCACTTATCCACAATTGAGTAAGCTGATGTTTCCGGTAGGTGATTTGCAAAAACCCGAAGTGCGTAAGATTGCAGAAGCTATGAAACTTCCCAGTGCCCACCGGCCTGACAGTCAGGGTATTTGCTTTTTGGGCAAGATCAATTACAATGACTTTATCAGGCGGTATGCTGGTGAAAAGCCTGGTGATATCATTGAGCTTGAAACGGGTAAAAAGTTAGGTAAACATAATGGTTTCTGGTTTCATACGATTGGTCAGCGTCGCGGGCTTGGCCTTAGTGGGGGCCCGTGGTTTGTTGTAAAAAAGGAGGTGAACCAGAATATTGTTTACGTCTCAAATGGCTACGATCCGGTAAGTCAGTATCAGGAGAAAGTTTATATGGCAGAGGTGCAGCTGTTGCATCCTGATTTTGTTTTAGAATCAGGGATGAGAATCAGGTTTAAAATCAGGCATCAACCCGAGTTTAATTCTGGCATATTGCTGCACGAAAAAGGGGTGTGGCACATTCATGCTGATGAACCAATTTCGGGTGTTGCCCCCGGGCAGTTTGCCGTGATGTATCAGTTGGATGAACCCATTTGTTTAGGTAGTGGAATTATTGATCAACAGCCTTGAATAAACAATAAACCTTCAAGATTTCTGAAACCTTGAAGGTTTATTGTGTTTCTTAATTTAAGGAATAATAGTTTTTAGTAGCCAAAAACCTCGCTACAAACGTCGGCAGGTAGTGCAAAGTCAACGTATGAATAATGATCTTGTGTTACGGTAACTTCTGTTTCGTACCATTCATTGTCGTAATAAATACCAACAACATAGCTTTGACCTACTTCCACATCACAGATTTCGGCATAGCCATTCACCATTTCGGCCCAGCGCCAATCCCATCCACCAGCTTCTCTGTACCAGACACCAAACGAAGGCCTGATGGTTACATTCGGTTCGCTAACGCAATAAACTTCAACTTCAACGGTAATGCTGCTTGATGGTTGTGAAATTACATTCACCTGAACAGGAGTTCCGGAACATAAATCATCGATCAGTGTAGGTTGTGATTCGGGTGCGATGGTGATGTTGTTGTAATAATCATTTTCCCAGACAATTTTTACAGGGATACCAGCCGGAGCATATTGTGTATAAACAGGTTCGTTGCCACAAACCCACATATAAACGTAGGTCATAAATGAATTGTCAACCTGCCTGTACATCGCGCCTTGCATCACATAGCAATCGCAGGTTGTGTTTGTTGCATTGAACATGAAAGGCACACCTTCATAACAATAATCACCATAGAACCAGTCGAAATTATAATAGGATAAATGGGTAAGTTCAACTGTTGAAGTCAATTCTCCTCCGCTCTGAACGATACTTGCCATGCCTTCTTCGGTCCATTCGCCTGTGTTTTCGTTGTAGCTCCACAAAGGCACCTGATCTCCATTATTTACCAGATTGTCTGTTTCCGGATTATAAGTTTGAGGATTAATAATGGCTTCGAGCGACAGCGTGCCTTCTTCAAAAGTGGCTGCCTGACGGCCAGTAGCGTCAGTTAGTTCGATAGCAACAAAACCTGCACTGTAGAACATACCTTCTTCCGTGCTGCCGTTCAAACGGGTTACGCTAGGCATAAGTCCTCCGGGAAACGAAGCTAGTGCTTCTTCTTGTGTGTTATCAAAATGCACAACTGTCATATCAAGGCTTCCACTTAATGGTGTGCCTCCAGCATCGCGCAAAACAATTCCTGCAGGTATCTCGATGCGTGCGCGATTGTTTGGGGTTTGCACGGTGGCAGGATTTTCAACACGTCCGGCAACAGCAGTACCAATATTACTCTCGCGTGCAACGCTTACTCCCTGAGGCGGGTTATCAAGATGAACCATATTAACACGAACCTGGGTACGGCCAGGCGAAACCAGTGTAACCTTTTGGCTGGTAGCCAGATACCCTGGAATGTTGCCTACAATATTAAAGGTGATGGGTTTGTTGGGCGAAGGAGTAAAAGCAGCATCGGGTATCAAGGCCAGGCCCATCATACCTCTTTGTGAAGCATACTGCATACTTTGATGTTGTACGCCGGTTATGTCAATCACACCATCTTTAGCCGGTCCTGTTATTTTGGCCATTACTGACGCGTCTCCATTCCGGCCAATCAGTTCGCCTGTTGCAGCATCATAAAACTGCACATCGATAGTTGTTTCGATTAAATCGTAATTAATAATGAGTTTGGCTCCTTCGGCTGAATCTTTCAGTTTTTTGCAGGAGCTGATAAGCATTAAACCGGCCAGTAACATTGTTATTGCCGGAAACCATACTATTTTATTCTTTTTCATGATTTAAAATTTTTGTTTTCTATAAAAAGCGAAATGAAAGCTGAAAATTCAGCATGGGATAAATGTTGAGTGAAGAGAGATTATCTTCAAGTAATAATCTTTGTTCTTCAGATCCTGTGGGTTCGAGCATGCCAGTGGCATTAAGCTCAACCTTGGGTTTGCCATGAAATGCGGCACCGGCTTCAACGGCAAAAGAAATTATATTGTTTTTTGACAACGAACGCCCTAACCCAATTCCCAGATAGGGTGTTATGGAGGAACCCGGCTGAACCTTAAAATCCAGTGTGCCAATTTCTTGTGGCGTAACATCAACAACACCAATCGTGATTGATTTTGTAGGGTATCCGTTTAGGTCAACCTCATTCATATTATAAAGCAAACCGCCACTAACGAAAAATATCCTTGCGATATAATAGTTTGCCAGCAGAGAAATGCTGCCTAACCTTGCATCGGCACTGCCGTTTATATCAATATTTTTATCATCGTGGGTGTATTTATACTTAAAATACGTGCCTCCCAGCCGGATGTGAAGTTTGGGATTTATGGCGGCAATTACTTCTGCGCCAGGGCCAAAAGTGCTTAGTTTCACCCCGAGCCCAAAGCCGAATCCTTGCCTTTGGTCGTCGTCAGCGTATTCGAATGGACTTTCCTCCTGCATCTCCTGGGCCTGAAGTTGCAGATTGCTAAACCCGAAAACGCTTGCAAAAAAGATAATTATCAGGCGTTTCATAAAAATTAATTTTTGGTTGTTTATTTTGAGAATTATACGACAAAGCTACATTAATCTGTTTTACAAGTCAATAGAATTATTTTTTTTTGTTGTTGGTCATCCTAACCAAACCTAATGGCGTAAATCGCTGGCTGCAGACGGTTTTAAAATCAGAAACAAATTTGATTTTTTAGGAAATAGCTGTATTTTTAGCCATGATTTTAGAACAATGAGGTTAAAAATCAAGGCTTTTTTCTTTCTTTTTCTGCAGGTTTTAATTGTTTTGATGTTTTTTTCCTGCGAAGAGTCCAAGCGTGAAAAACAGCTTGAACAGCAAACCGATCTGTCGTCGCAGGAGGTGCTTGAGCGGATTATTAAACGTGGTAAATTGGTCGCTCTAACAGATTATAACTCTGTTAATTACTATATCTATCGTGGTGAGCCGATGGGCTATCAGTACGAATTGCTCAAGAAATTTACAGAATATCTTGGAATCAGACTGGAATTGCGCATCGAAGAGAATCTTGAGAAGGGATTTAAATTACTTGAGGATGGCGAAGTTGATCTGATTGCAATGGGCCTTACTGTTACCGGGAAACGGCGGGCGCAATTTGATTTTACCGATCCCATCATTATCACCCGACAGGTTTTAGTACAACAAATGCCGGAAGGCTGGCAACAGATGGCTACACGCGACCAGATCGAGAATCAGCTGTTGCGCTCCAGCCTCGAATTGGCGGAGAAAACCATTCATGTAGAAGCCGGCAGTATTTTTAAAAAACGATTGGAAACCTTGATGGATGAAATAGCTGATACCATTTATGTTGTTGAGGATCAAAGAGAAGTGGAAGATCTTATTGGAGCCGTAGCACGTGGCGAAATTGAATATACTGTTGCCGATGAGCATATCGCACTGATCAACGAAAGGGTTTATCCGGGCATAGATGTGAAAATGCCGATCAGCTTTCCGCAAAAGCTGGCCTGGGCAGTGAAAAAGACACCTCAACAGCAATTGCTTAATGAGATCAATCTATGGCTCGCAAAGTTTGGAGATACTTTTGAAGCGCGTGTGATCTACAACAAGTATTTTCAAAGCAACAGGGTTCGTTATCTGGCCAAAAGCGAATATACGTCTTTCAATGCCGGCCGGCTTTCTGACTATGACCCAATTATTAAAGAAGTAGCACAAAGTATTGGTTGGGACTGGCGTTTGCTGGCTTCCTTGATATATCAGGAATCTGAGTTTAAAACCGATGTGGTGAGCTGGGCAGGGGCTTATGGATTAATGCAGCTGATGCCTGTTGTAATGGAACAATTTGGGATTGACAGCACTGCCTCGCCCGAAGATCAAATCAGGATTGGCGGCAAGTTTATCCAATACCTCGACAGGCAAATTCCGGAAACAATAACTGATTCAGCCGAACGCATTAAGTTTGTGTTGGCAGCTTATAACTCAGGAGTTGGACATGTGCTGGATGCCAGAAGATTAGCAAAAAAATACAATAGAAATCCAGATGTTTGGACCGGCGAAACGGATTTCTTTATGCGTAACAAGTCAAAGCCGGCATTTTATCACGATTCTGTTGTCTATTATGGCTATGCCAGAGGAGAAGAAACCTATGCTTTTGTTGAGCAAATCGTGGATCGTTATGATCATTACAAAAACTTGATTGCAGAGCAAAACAATTGATAATCAGAAGAAGTAATGATTAATTCAGAGAAAAACCCAATGGTTTAAAGCTGCATTTCACGTTTGAGCTGTTCCACCCATTTTTGAATACGCTCGGGAGTTAAGTGGTCTTGTTTGTCTTCATCAAGTGCCAGGCCAAAAAATTTACCGTCAGCAGCACCTTCCGAATCAGTAAAAGTGTATCCATCAACCGGCCATTGCCCAACAATGGTGCCATTGCGTTTTTCCACCTCTTCTTTCAAATACCCCAAAGCGTCAACAAAATGGTCGGGATAGAGTACCTGATCACCCAAACCAAAAAATGCAAATTGCTTGCCTTCAAAAGAAACGTTTTCGTTTTTTACAAAAAAGTCATTCCAATGATTGTCGCCTGTGGCATCGTGCCATATTTCAGCGCCAATAGTGGCTATTCCAAATATAAAGCGTTGGATATTTTTAACTTCATTGGTGTCAAAGCTGGCCAGATCCATCAGTTCAAAGTCATGTCCGGCAAGGAATTCGTGGATTCTTTTGGCGTTTTTTTCAACATTGCCACCAGGTGCCCAGTAAAGTATTACATTTTTTTTCATAATTCTTGATTTTGCAAAGGTTTACGGCCGTAAATTTAAAACTTAAACCAGCCTGCTTTCGAAAAGCATGTAGTTTAGAATCTGTTTAAATTATTTTTTTAGCTGTTTTCATCACGATAAATTGCCGTTATTTCATTGATACTTTGTTGTAAAGGCTTGAAATTGAATCCTGTAAGCCCTATGAGTTTGGTTGCAGGATAATGGTGTTTTGAATGAGCTGTTTTTGCAGTTTCACGTGTTATCAAAGCGCGTTTACCACTTAAAAGTTTTCGCAGGGCAAACCAACGCCAGGCTATTTTACTCATCATACGATTAGCATAGATTTTCGGTCCTTCTACATTTAGTCCGGCTGCAATCCATTCAAAAAGCTGTTGGTAGCTAACATCGGCTGCAGAAACAATAAAACGCTCGCCAAAAAGTTTTTTTTGTACCAGCAGTATCATCACTTTGGTGAGGTCTTTCACATCAACGAAACCATTGATTCCTTTGGTGTAGAATTTAAGGCCATTATTTACCGTATGGATGATTGCAGCACTGCCATTAGCCCAATTGCCTGCCCCTAAAACAATTGACGGATTGACGATTACAGCAGGTAATCCTTCAGCAATGCCGCGCCACACCTCTTTTTCGGCCTCGTGCTTTGATTGGGCATAAACGGTGTTACGATCAGAATTTTTCCACATTGTCTTTTCTGTTACTTTCATTCCAACGGTAGCACGACCCAGGGCAGCAATGGAGCTCACATAACAGAAGGCTTCTACGCCTTGGTGCAAAGCCGCATTTACCATATTAGCCGTTCCAAGGATATTGTTTTCAAGCATTTTACTTTTGTCAGTTCCTTCGAAGGAAACGATAGCGGCGCAATGATACACAGTATGCACTTTTTCGAGGGCAGCTTCGAGGCTGTAATAATCCAAAATGTTTCCGGTTACCCATTCTATTTCATCGAACATCTGATCCGGATGCACATGATCGCGACTGATTACTTTTTGTAATAATCCCAAATCAGAATCAGGTCTCCGCAGTGCTCTCACTTTTACGTTGTTTTTAAGCAATCTGCTAACCAAATGCGACCCTACCAGTCCGGTTGCTCCTGTGACAAATATCATTTCGCAAAGGTAAGCAAGTCATTGTTTATAATGTAAATTGTTACATTTATCCTGCTTTTCCTTGGCTTTTCTACTGCCGGTAAGAAAAATGTATCTTTGCAACGAATTTTTTTAACACCCTATTTTATGCCTGAAAATTTTGTTGAAGCCTTACGCTGGCGTGGAATGATACATGACATGACTCCCGGAACGGAAGAACAGTTATCAAAAGAAATGACTACCGCCTATGTTGGTATTGATCCCACAGCAGATTCTTTGCATATTGGTCATTTGGTTAGCATTATGATGCTAAAGCATTTGCAGCTGGCAGGCCACAAACCACTGGCTCTGATTGGCGGTGCAACAGGCATGATTGGTGATCCTTCCGGAAAATCGCAGGAACGTAACCTGTTAGATGAAGCTACTCTCAGGCATAATCAGCATTGTCTGAAACAGCAACTGGCCAAATTTCTGGATTTTGAAACTGAAGCTCTAAACAGAGCCGAATTGGTGAACAATTACGATTGGATGAAGGAATTTAGTTTCTTAGAATTTATCCGTGACGTGGGTAAGCATATCACTGTGAATTATATGATGTCGAAAGATTCTGTAAAGAAACGCTTGTCGGCCGAAAGTGCAAGTGGCATGTCGTTTACTGAATTTACCTATCAATTGGTTCAGGGATACGACTTTCTGTATTTGTATCAGCACAAACAATGCAAGTTGCAGATGGGTGGCTCTGACCAATGGGGAAATATCACAACCGGAACAGAGCTGATTCGTAGAAAAATGGGTGCCGGTAGCCAGGCGTTTGCACTCACCTGTCCGCTCATAACCAAAGCTGATGGCGGAAAGTTTGGGAAAACAGAGTCGGGAAATATCTGGCTCGATCCAGAAAAGACTACACCTTACGCTTTTTATCAGTTTTGGCTCAACTGCTCGGATGAGGATGCTGCCAAATACGTAAAAATATTCACCTTGATGAGTCGCGATGAGATCGAAAAATTGATTGAGGAGCATAACCAGTTACCGCATTTACGCTTACTTCAAAAAGCACTTGCCCGCGAAATTACAATCAGGGTCCATTCCGAAGAAGCACTCAAAGGTGCCGAAGAAGCCTCGCAAATTTTGTTCGGAAAGGCAACAACAGAAGCCTTGCGCAAACTTGATGAGAAAACCCTGCTCAACGTTTTTGATGGCGTTCCAACTGTTTCTATCTCAAAAGATAAAATTAGCGAAGGCATTGATATCACTGAATTTTTAACCACTGAAACAGCAATTTTTGCTTCAAAAGGGGAAGCCCGCCGCATGCTTAAGGATAATGGCCTTTCCGTTAATAAAGAAAAGGTGAATGATGTTTATCAAATTACCAGTTCTGACTTGCTGAATGGCCGTTATATTCTCGTTCAAAAGGGCAAGAAAAATTATTATCTTGTTATTGTTGAGTAATTTATCTTATAAAGCAGATACATTCCGGCTGGATTATTTAAAGGATGCAGGATATTTCAAACAGTTAAATTTGAAATCCTGCTTTTTTGGAATAGTAATTTATGAGCAGAGCTCAATTGAGCTGTTGGGAAGCTTTTGATCGGACATTTTTTAAATGCAAAAACACCATCAGATTCGAATCCAATGGTGTTTTTACAGTTATTCTCAATTCGATTTATCCTCTCACAAAAAGTGCTTTGATAATGTCCCTAGCCATACCGGGGTTTTCTTTTAAGCGCCGTGTGGAATAGGCAAACCATTGTTCGCCATAGGGAACATAAATACGCATGCGATGGCCATCGTCAACAATGGATTTGCGCAATTGAGGCGTAACGCCATAAAGCATTTGGAATTCGTACATATGCTTGGGCACTTTATACTTTTCGATCAGTTTGTAAGCACCTTCTACCAGTGGTTTGTCGTGTGTGGCAATGGCAGCGTAAATACCATTTTGGAACATATATTCCAAATCTTCCAGAAAATGTTCATTGATCACTTCGTACTTTTTATAAGCGATTCCTGCCGGTTCCACATAAATGCCTTTGCACAGGCGATAATTTACCGGAATACCTTCCTTTTGCAAATCGAGCATGTTTTTGATGTCGCCTTTGGTGCGTTTCAGGTAAGCCTGAAGCACCAAGCCAACGTTTTTTGGAAATTCGGCTTTTAATTTGCGAAAGAGTTCAATTTCCATATCCACACATTGTGAATCTTCCATGTCCACCCGCACAAAATTGTTAAACGAAGCCGCTTTGGCAACAATTTCACGGATGTATTTATAAGCCACTTCTTTATCAAGCAACAAGCCAAACATAGTCGGCTTCAATGAGTAATTGCCATTGATATGAGCTGTCTGAATTGTTTCAATGATTTCCAGGTACTCGTTTTTATTTGCTTCTGCCTGATCGAGGCGTGTAATAAATTCACCCAGCAAATCAATGGTGACCATAATCCCTTCTTCATTCAACTGCCGGCTAACAGTTATCGCATCTTCGATTGTTTTTCCGGCAATATAGCGTTTCGAAAATAGCCACACAAAGCTTTTCGGCATAAATGGCAGCATACTGGCAATCATTTTATTGAGCAACATCATAGTTTTAAAGGTGTTAAGTTATTAATCCTGTCTCCGTGCAGCACTTCTGTTCAAATAGAACTGTCCGGTTTTAATTAGGTTTTAGCCTGCGAATTTATAAAATCCTTTTATTTGTTAATAAAATAACACATATTTTTTTAGCGAAAGTCATTTTTTTTGAATCCGCAAAAATCAGCAGGATGATTTTTGAGGTGTTAGATTGTGAAGTGCCTTTAATTATTATTTGTACAACAAAAGATTAATTTATATCTTTGCCGCCCGATTTTTAAGTGCTTAACAGTGAAACCTTTTCAGGAGTTTATCGTTCCAATTGCTGGGCTTTCGGCCGGTTTGCACCACTACGATTTTGTTGTGGATGAGGCTTTTTTTGCGGCAATTGATTATGCTGAAATTCAAAAAGCAAAGGTTACGGTAAAGCTTACACTTGATAAGCAGGATAATATGCTTACGCTTGATTTTGAGCTGAAAGGTGAGGTTGAGGTGCCCTGCGATCGCTGTAATGAGGATTTTATGTATCCAATTGATTCGCATTACAGTCTTTATGTTAAATTTGGCGAAACCTTTCAAGAAGAGGATGATGAAGTAATGGTAATCCCCGCCAATCAGCATCAGCTCGATTTATATCATCTTTTATATGAATATATCCTGCTTTCGCTCCCGCTTCGTAAGGTACATCCCGAAAAAACGGATGGAACTTCAGGCTGTGATCCTTTAGTATTGGCACGTCTTGAGCAACTGACAGTAACAGAAGAAACCGATCCCAGGTGGGAAGCACTTGAAAAACTCAGAAACAAATTGGACTAGTATTGATGTAAAAAGTTTAATATTTAATAATTTTTTAAAATGGCACATCCAAAACGTAAAACGTCGAAAACCAGAAGAGATAAAAGAAGAACCCACTACAAGGCAGAACTTCCAAACTTGGCTAAATGTCCTGTAACGGGTGCAATTCATGTGTATCATCGGGCTTATTATGTTGATGGCGACTTGTATTACAAGGGTCAGTTGGTGATGGAAGGAGCAAAAGCCTGATCGAAGGTTTTTGACCGAAGCTGAACCAAAATGCGAATTGGGCTCGACGTTTCCGGCGGCGATTTTGCACCTCAATCTACACTTGAGAGTATTCCTTTGTTGTTAACTGAGTTAGCAGCCGAGGATATGCTTTTTTTGTTTGGGGAAGGACAACAAATTGATGCCTACCTTAAATCTGCTGAAATTTCGGACCACAGGATACAACCAGTTCATGCGCCGGCTGTGATTGAAATGGGCGATTCTCCACTCAAAGCGTTCCAGCAGAAGAAAGATTCTTCAATTGTAATTGGATTCGAATGGCTGCGTAAGGGAAAGATCGATGGTTTCGCCAGTGCCGGCAATAGCGGTGCCATGATGGTGGGATCGGTTTATACAATTAACACAATTCCTGGTGTTATTAGGCCTTCGAGTGCTGTGATGGTGCCAAAACTCGATGGAGGAAATAATGTGATAATGGACGTCGGAACTAATCCCGACTCCAGACCTGATGTGCTGTATCAATATGGCTTGCTGGGATCCTTCTACGCACAGTACGTGCTGGGTATCAAAGATCCAAAAGTGGGCCTGCTGAATATTGGATCGGAGGAAAAAAAAGGCAACCTGCTGGTTCAATCAGCCTATTTGTTGATGAAAGAAGCCTCTGATTATAATTTTATTGGTAATGTTGAAAGCCGCGATCTGTTTAATAATCGTGCCGATGTTGTAATTACTGATGGTTTTACCGGAAATGTTGTAATCAAACAGATTCAGGCAATGTATCGCTTAATGGAAAAGCGCGGACTGCTTGATGATTATTTCAGCAGGTTTAATTACGAAATTCATGGCGGGAGTCCGATTATTGGAGTGAATGGGGCTGTAGTTATCGGACATGGTATCAGCAGCCCGCTCGCAATAAAAAATATGATGTTGTTGCTGCGTGATGTGGCTCAATCGGGGCTGCACCAACAAATTAAACAAGCAATGGCAAATTACGGACAATAAATAAACTGGCAGTTTTGCCGTAATAAAAAAAGAATGACCAAAATACATGCTTCAATTACCGGGATTCATGCTTGGGTTCCGAAGTATATCCTGACAAATCAGGAGTTGGAAAAGATGGTTGATACTACTGATGACTGGATTATTTCCCGCACTGGTATTAAAGAACGTCATATTCTTAAAGGAAAAGGACAAGGCACTTCAGTTATTGGTACTGAAGCAGTAAAAGGATTACTCGAAAAAACCGGAACCAAACCCGAAGAGGTTGATATGCTGATTTGTGCTACGGTAACGCCTGATATGCAGTTTCCGGCCACGGCTAATATTATCAGTCACAACTGCGGAATAAAGAATGCCTTCAGTTTCGATATGAATGCAGCCTGCTCCGGGCTTTTATATGCAATTGTTACTGCCTCGAAATTTGTTGAGAGTGGTACACACAGAAAAGTAATTGTGGTTGGTGCTGATAAAATGTCATCGATTGTTGACTATACTGATCGTGCCACTTGTGTTATTTTTGGTGATGGTGGTGGTGCTTTGTTGCTTGAGCCAACTACTGAGGATGTTGGCGTAATGGATGCCCTGATGCATACCGATGGATCCGGAATGATTCACCTACACCAAAAAGCAGGTGGCTCCGTTAAACCGGCTTCTCACCAAACTGTTGATGCAAAAGAGCACTTTATTTATCAGGAAGGTCAGGCAGTATTTAAATTCGCTGTCACCAATATGGCAGATGTTGCTGGGGCTATTATGGATAAGAATGGTTTAAAATCGGATGATATTGCCTGGCTGGTGCCGCATCAGGCCAATATGCGCATTATTGAAGCTACTGCCAGGAGGATGGGTATCAGGAAAGAGCAGGTGATGATAAATATCGAACGCTATGGCAATACAACAAGTGGCACCCTGCCTCTTTGCCTCTGGGAATGGGAAAACCAATTGAAGAAAGGCGATAATATTGTTTTGGCTGCGTTTGGTGGTGGTTTCACCTGGGGTTCGATTTGGCTGAAATGGGCTTATGATCCTAAATAGAAAATCTGTTCACAAAAGATATTAAGAACCCGCTTCGGCGGGTTTTTTTGTTCATTTTCGTGCAGGATGTTTCTAGCTTAGAAGCTTTCTAAATTGATGTTTTTGAGGATGAAAACCAAAAAAAGTATAAGGTTCCTTCGTTCGGGCACTGAAATAATTTATACTTTTGTGAATTATTTAACAAAATATCAAAACAAATGAAACCATCTCATATAGAGCATATTGGAATTGCAGTTAAAACCCTTGATGATGCAATTCCCTACTACGAAAAATTATTAGGGACCTCCTGCTATGCCATCGAAGATGTGAAAGATCAAAAGGTGCGAACAGCCTTCTTCAAAATCGGGCAAACCAAGATCGAATTGTTGGAAAGTACAGACCTGGAAGGCCCTGTCGGAAAGTTCATCGAAAAGAAAGGAGAAGGCATCCATCACATCGCATTTGCTGTTGATGGTTTGGAAGAAGCACTCGAAGAAGCCAAAGACAATGGCATCGGACTGATTGACGAGAAACCCCGTAAGGGAGCTGAGGGTTTGCATATAGCCTTTTTGCATCCAAAATCTACTTTTGGGGTATTGACAGAATTATGTGAAGACAAAAACAAATAGCAGAAGTTAATATGGCAATAGAACAAAAGATTCAGGAATTACTTGACAAACGTATTGAGGCCAAGAAAGGCGGCGGTGAAAAACGTATTGAAGCGCAACACGCCAAAGGAAAATTGACTGCACGCGAACGCATCGAGCTATTGCTTGATGAAGGCAGTTTCGAGGAATTTGATATGTTCGTGAAGCATCGGTCAACAGATTTTGGGCTCGAGAAGCAACAATATCTGGGCGATGGTGTCGTAACAGGACATGGTACTATTGATGGTCGGGTGGTATATGTTTTTTCACAGGATTTTACTGTTTTTGGAGGCTCACTTTCCGAGACTTTTGCAGCCAAAATCTGTAAGGTTATGGATCAGGCTATGAAAGTTGGTGCCCCGGTTATCGGTATAAACGACAGCGGTGGTGCCCGTATTCAGGAAGGGGTGAAAAGTTTGGCTGGTTATGCCGAAATATTTCAACGCAACATCATGGCATCAGGCGTTATACCGCAGATTTCAGCTATTTTTGGACCCTGTGCTGGCGGAGCAGTTTATTCACCGGCACTTACTGATTTCGTGTTGATGAGCGAGCAATCCAGTTATATGTTTGTAACAGGCCCAAAAGTTACCAAAACTGTTACTGGTGAGGACATCACAACCGAAGATCTTGGAGGTGCCTGGGTGCACGGGACTAAGTCTGGCGTGAGCCATTTTGTGGTAACCAATGAAGAAGAAGGAATCTTGCTGATCAGAAAACTTTTAAGCTATCTGCCACAAAATAATCTGGAAGATCCGCCGCTGGCTGAATGCAACGACCCAATCAACCGGCTCGAGGATGGTTTAAATCAGATTATTCCGGATAACCCTAACAAACCTTATGATGTTACGGATATTATCCATGCCATTGTGGATGATGGAGAGTTTTTGGAGATTCATCGAAACTATGCTAAGAATATCGTTATCGGATTTGCCAAATTTAATGGTATGCCCGTTGGTATCGTTGCTAATCAGCCAAACTTTCTGGCTGGTGTGCTGGATATTAATGCCAGTCGCAAAGCGGCTCGTTTTGTGCGTTTTTGCGATGCCTTCAATATTCCTATCGTAACCCTTGTTGATGTTCCCGGGTTTTTGCCGGGCAGCGGACAAGAGTATGGTGGTATCATTATTCATGGTGCAAAACTGTTATTTGCCTATGGCGAAGCAACTGTACCGAAAGTTACCATTACTTTACGTAAATCCTATGGCGGCGCACATGATGTGATGGGTTCAAAGCAATTGCGTGGCGATATCAACTATGCCTGGCCATCAGCCGAGATTGCTGTGATGGGACCTGCCGGAGCCATTGAAGTGCTCGAAGGCAGGAAGATTCTCGAGATCAAGGATCCGGAAGAACGCCAAAAGTTCATTGCAGAAAAAGAAGCCGAATATCGCGATATGTTTGCAAATCCTTACGAGGCAGCACGCTTTGGTTATATTGATGATGTGATTGAGCCGCGCAATACACGTTTCAGGGTGATCAGGGCTTTGCAGGCATTGGCTACTAAAAAGGATGTAAATCCACCTAAAAAACATTCCAATATTCCATTATAATTACGAACTATGTTTTTGTTAGCAGAAATTGTTGATGTACCAGAAACCACCCTTATCGAAGGGATTGTGATTTCTATCGTTGGTTATCTGATTGTTTTTATAGCCCTGGTAATTCTGTATTTTGTTTTTTTTGAGATAAGTAAAGTGCTGAATATGCAGCTCAAATCGAAATTGCGTCGCCAGGGAAAGCTTGACGAAGCAGCGGATGAGAAGGATTTGAACATTCCGGGCGAAGTGGCAGCAGCAATCAGTATGGCCTTGTATTTTTCATGTCAGTTGCATGATGATGAAAGTAATGTGTTAACGATCAAGAAAGTCTCCAGAACCTATTCGCCCTGGAGTTCGAAAATTTACGGATTGAGAAACCTGAATCGCTAAAAGCTTAATCATGAGAAGTTTTAAATTTACAATAAGTGGAAATAATTATGAGGTGGACGTGCTGAAACTTGAAGGTTCATTTGCCGAAGTGGAAGTGAATGGTACACCTTATCAGATTGAAATACAAAGGCAGAAAGTGGAATCAAAAACTCCTATTCTCGTCAGGCCTTCACGTCCGAATCCTTCCGGATCGCATGAAATCAAACGTGAAGAAAAAGACACAAAAACTGTGCTTTCTAAAGTGTTGGCTCCGCTGCCCGGAAACATCCTGCAAGTTTTTGTAAAACAGGGAGATCACGTAAAGAGAGGTGATAAAATCCTGATTTATGAAGCCATGAAGATGGAGAACAACCTCCTGGCCGAAAAAGACGGTATCATCAAGAACCTGAAAGTACATCCGGGCGACAGTGTGTTGCAGGGTGATGTTTTACTCGAAATGGAATAGTGATATGGAGCTAAAGAAAGCCTTAACTGTTTTTGCGATTTTAGGATTGTTGGTGCTGCTCAATATGCTGGTGGTTACCAATCCCGGAATGGCAAATCGTGTGTTGCCCGAAACAGAAACATCAGCTGTAAACAATGAGGCAGTTGACGAAGAAGTGCCTTTGACCCGGTATGCTATTGACAAAACGCTCGAAGGAATCAATAAGTTCATAAGTTTCACAGGTTTCAGAAATGCAACGCGTGGAAATCTTATTATGATTTTGGTTGGATTGTTTTTTATCTATCTCGCCATTCGCTACAACTACGAACCCTTGCTTTTGGTTCCAATTGGTTCGGGAATTATCATCGGTAATATTCCATTCTTTCAGGATGGAGGAATCAACCTACAACTTGGTATCTATCAGGAAGGTAGTGTGCTTAACTATTTGTATTACGGTGTTTTAAAAGGCATCTATCCGCCACTGATTTTCCTTGGTATAGGTGCCATGACAGATTTTTCTTCTTTGATTTCGAATCCCCGGCTGATGTTGCTTGGAGCAGCTGCACAAATAGGTATTTTTCTAACATTTTTGGGTGCTTTGTATCTTGGGTTTAACATGCCCGAAGCGGGTTCAATAGGCATTATTGGAGGAGCCGACGGCCCAACGGCAATCTTTTTGTCTTCGAAACTGGCAAATGGTACAATCGTTCATGGTTATGAAACCAAAAACCTGATCGGTCCTATTGCTATCGCAGCTTATTCCTATATGGCACTTGTTCCGGTGATTCAGCCTCCAATTATGCGCTTACTTACTTCCAAAAAGGAAAGGCTTATCCGCATGAAACCCCCGCGCTCGGTAAGTAAGTTCGAGAAAATCATGTTCCCAATTGTGGCCTTGATCCTGACGACTTTTATTTCGCCCGGAGCACTGCCTTTGCTGGGTATGTTGTTCTTTGGTAATATCTTAAAGGAAAGTGGTGTTACCAAGCGCCTGGCTGATACAGCGCGCAACAGTTTGATTGATATAGTAACGATTTTGTTAGGGCTCACAGTTGGTGCTTCCACACAGGCTGATGTTTTCCTTACCGGTGAATCCATGATGATTTTTATCCTGGGAGCTGCATCCTTTATGGTGGCTACAGCGGGAGGTGTTTTGTTTGCCAAGGTGATGAATATCTTCCTGAAAGGAAATAACAGGATTAACCCGCTGGTTGGTGCTGCTGGTGTTTCGGCCGTGCCAGATAGCGCGCGTGTTGTACAACATGAGGGATTGAAGTACGACCCATCAAATCACCTGCTGATGCATGCCATGGCACCCAATGTTTCTGGGGTAATAGGTTCTGCAGTAGCAGCCGGGATTATGATGAGCTTTCTATTATAATAGATTGAATATAAGGCGGTTTGTCTTATTCAATGAAAATATTTATTGGGATATTTTGGGATTTATAAAATCAGCCAGTCAATAATATGCTGGCTGATTTTTATAGGAACCCTTGAATAGCTTTATTCCTGATAAAAATCCACATATTGTATTAAAAAACCTTTAAATTTGGCAGTTCAAACCACGGAAAAAAGCCGCAAATGTTAATACTTGGGATTGCCGGAGGTTCCGGCTCAGGAAAAACTACGGTTGTAAAAAAGATCATTCGGGCACTCCCTAATAGTTCTGTTTCAGTTATTTCGCAGGATGCCTATTATCGCGACAACGGCCATTTGTCTCCTGACGAAAGAAAAAAAATCAATTTTGATCATCCCTCTTCCATCGAATTTGACCTTTTGATAGATCATATCGATCGTTTGCGCCGGGGCGAAACAATTCCTATGCCAATCTACTCATATGTAAGCTGTGCCAGATCAAATGAAACCATTCCTGTGAAGCCAACCAAAGTGGTGATTGTTGAAGGAATTTTGGTGCTCACCAATGCCGAACTACGCCGCAGGATGGATATAAAAATTTATGTGGATACAGATGGCGACGACCGGCTGATGCGGATTATACAGCGTGATATTGAAGAACGTGGCAGATCGTTTCTGGATGTGCTTAAACATTACGAACATTTTGTAAAACCCATGCACCTGCAGTTTATTGATCCGACCAAACGCTTTGCTGATATTATCATTCCCCAGGGGGGTGCCAATCAGGTAGCTATCGATATTGTTGCCTCACGTATCAGGATGAATTTGAACGAGGAAAAGCCAATTGTATGAAAACATTTCTTAAGTTTTGTCTGGTTTTTGTGCTGGGGACATTTGCTGGCTGTGAAAAGGATTCAGGAACAAAACCCGTATCTGATAGCTGGAGCTATCTTGCCTCAAAAGATGGTTTGGTGAATAACAATATTCGCTGCATACGGCACAGCGGTTCACATACCTGGATTGGCACCGAATTTGGTTTTTCTTCCTACAATGGTAGCACATTCAAAAATTATAACACACCACAAGGGCTTATCCATCACCAGATAAATGGCCTGACAGTTTCGGAGGATGGAATTGTTTGGCTGGCTACTCCCTATGGCTTGTCAGTTTTTTCCGGAAATCAGTTTGTGAATTATGATGCCCAGAGCGGTTTAAGCTATGATTATTTGTACAGTATTGCACTGGACGAAAATCAAAATCCCTGGATAGCCACAGGAAAAGGGGTGAGTTATTTTGACGGCTCATCCTGGCAAATTTATCAGAAAGACCAGGGTAATAGTTTGGTTTATAATATCGTACGGGATGTTGAAATTGACCGGCAAGGAAATAAATGGTTTGGAACAGAGTATGGGATTTCTCGTTTTGATGGCACCAATTGGCATACCTATTTAGCTGACTTGCCTTTGGCAGATTTTGTTTTGGATTTGTATGTGGATAGCAAACAGCGTATTTGGGTGGGTTCACTGGCTGGGGTAAGCATGATAGTAAATGGTGCATTTACAGATTATAACACATCGGATGGTCTGGTTTATAATCGGGTGGATGCCATAACAGAGGATTTGGATGGAAATATGTGGTTTGCTACGCAATATGGTGCTTCACGATACGATGGAACTGCCTGGAAAACCTATAATACAGCTAATGGTCTGCCCGAAGATTGGATCACTTCAATAGAAGTGGATCAGGACGGAAATATTTGGTTTGGAACAAAAACAAAGGGCCTGGCAATTTTAAAACGACCTTGATTTATTGATGAACAAAACCTTGTTTCAGGCTGTTCTATGCCTAAACTTTTGATTTAGTAGTATGTTTAAAAAGAAAATTAAGTCGCCCTGCCAGTTGATATGCACTTATGACGAGGATCATGTTTGTATTGGCTGTTATCGTTCGGCCGAGGAAGTAGCGAATTGGGACAGTTATACAGAGGATCAAAAACGCGAAGTGCTGGATAATACCATGAAACGAAGGCAGGAAAAAGGTGGGGGATATTATGGATTTGGCGGCTGAAGTCTGAAAAACCGACAAAAAAAAAGCCGCAATAGTAATGCGGCTCAATTAGCTTAATCTTCTTTCAGAATTTTGTGTTCTTTTTTCAGACGATTACGATCGTCGTACCAATCGGGCAGGGCATAAGCGAAGCCTCTTCCTTTGTATTTTACTTTACGCAGGTCGTTGCGGCGATTGGTAAGTTTAACCAGACATTGGTTTATCTTGGCTTTTGATTTGTCGTCGGTTGTAAAAACTCCGGCGTTTACAGCTTTTTCTTTAACCGAAGCATAGATTTCGCGACTTAGCGTTGCATGCCCATTTTCCTGAATGGTCTGGAGGATGAATTTATCCCAGTCAGAAAGTGGATAGGGCTTCCGCTCTCTTTTTTTACTTTGAACTTCGGCTTCTGATGTAGTATTGTCAACTTGTACTGTTTCAGATTCTTCCTGAGCTTTATGGCTTGCCTTGATTTTTTTTATCGTGCTGTATTGTGCTTCAAGGTCAGCAATTTTGCTTTTTACAAAATCCATTTTATGCTTCAGTTTGCGAAGCTCTGAATGGTATTCATTCAATAGATCCAGAATGTCGAATTCGTTTAATTTACTTGAGTATTTCATAAGTGTTTTGTTTATTTGGAAAAAAATCAATTCATAATCATCTGCAAATTTAGCGTTCTAAATTACTGAATTATAAACAAGATGTCAATATCCAGCTAATAGAATTGTTTGTTATCATTGAGTCCCTAATATTGGGAATATTATTTTTATGATACAAAAATATAAATATTAATTTAATTGCAAAGCATTAATTAACTATTTTTCAATAAACAAAGTGTTTTTTAGTTTGGATAGTTATAGCTAAAGCTTCAAGCATAAAAATTCAATACTTAAAATTGTAATGAAAAGACAAAAATCATTTACTTAGAGCCTGTCTATAAAGTCCGGTGGCTGATTCGTAGTGGTCGGGATTTAGCCTGCCTAGCCGTCAGACAGGGCACATAAAAAAAACCCGCAGGACACTAAAGTATTCGAGGATTTATAATTTTTTTAGCAACACAGATACCGGACATTATGGACAGACACTACTTTATTTAGTAATGGATATCAGCTTTAGATTCGAGAATTAGAAAACCCTGATCCTTTCCATTCATATTCTAAAAAAATACTCTTGATTGCTGTTTCATAGGATTCAATAGAATTAGTTTTTTTAATCAGTCGCCAGATATTAACCGGATCATCGAACGACCATCTAAGATAACTCCAGAGCTCTTTCATCCGGCCAAGCGTTGCCAGCGAGTAATTTGTTTCGCGCAACCTATCATTGAAAACAGCAGTTAGAAAGTGCTCTAAGTGGAACTTTTTATCCATAAACTGTGTTCCCTTTGTTTCGGCAGCCAGAAAAGGATCGGCAAGTAAGCCCCTTCCCAGCATAAAATGGTCAACATCTGGCATATGCAACCTAAGGTTATCAAACTCACTTACCCTAAAAATGTCGCCATTATAGGCCGGAACCTCCCTGAATTGGTTTTTTATTTGAATAAACGCAGCTTGGTCGGCAGTGCCTTTATAAAGTTGTTTTCCGGTGCGGGCGTGTATGATTATTTCGGCCAATGGAAATTTATTGAAAACAGGAATCAAATTTTCAATTTCGTATGATTCCAGGTAGCCCAGGCGGCATTTGAGGCTCAACTTCAAAGGAGGATTTTCGAAGTAAAAGGCTAAGATCTGATCAATAAGTTCAGGATAGGGGAGTATGCCGCTTCCTCTTTTTTTGCGGGCAACTCGCTGAAAAGGACAACCCATATTCAGGTTGATTTCTTCGTAGCCAAGTTTTGCACAAAAATCAGCAAACCGCATGATCTCTGCTGCATCATTGCTCAAAATTTGCGGAATCAGCCTGGAGGTGTCATTAATCTTTGGATCCAGTTCGGCACCATGTAGATTTTTTGAATCGGCTTTGTGAATAGCCGTGAAAAAGGGCGTATAGCATTTGTCAATACCTCCAAAGAACTCTTCAAAACGATTTCTGAAAATGTGATCGGTTATTCCCTGAAAAGGTCCCAAACTAAGTGTTGGCTGCATCTTTAAATAACTTTTTATGTCGCTGTTCAATACAGTTTTCCTTTGTTTAACCTGTTTTTGGCAACGGCAGTAAGCAGAAAAATAGCCATAATAAAAACTGAAATTCGCGACAGATAGTCTCCGTATTTTACATAAAATGTCAATTTTTCGTTGGTGTTTAGTTTTTGCCGAATGGCTGTTGGTTCCCAGTAGGGAGTAGCCTGATAAACGTCACCTCGCTGATCGATAAAGGCAGAGATGCCTGTGTTGGCCGAACGGGCAATGCTTCGTCTGGTTTCTATTGCCCGGATGATTGAAAAGTCCATGTGCTGACGATGTCCCGGGGTGTTTCCCCACCAGCCGTCGTTGGTGATGATAAACAAAAGATTGGCACCATTGCGCACAAAACCTGCAACAAATTCACCAAAAACCGATTCGTAGCAAATCATCGTACCAACTTTGAAATTTTCATTTTTTCCGGCAAAAACAGTTCGCTGATCTGATGTTTTCAAGGTGCCAATTGTACCGCCCAGGTCAATGGCCAGCGAACGTAAAGGACGAAGAAAAAACCAGCTTGGCATCATCTCAACGCCAGGCGTTAAGCGGCTTTTGTGGTAATATTGTGGGGTATTTCCATCTTCCAGGAAAAAGGCAGTATTGTGAGCGAAATAATACCCTTCCTCATTACGGAATTTTCGCGCGGCAAAGTCCTTTTCTTGATCTTTGGCCACCGGGCTAAAAGTACTTGCCCCGATTATCATGGCTGTTGTGGGATGTTGTCCTACGAATTGTTGTAAAGTTTTTAAACTTGGTGATTGCTGCAGATCAGGCAGCCAGATGTCTTCCTGAATTGCTGATTCGGGGCCAAGGATGAAATCTACAGGTCTGTTCATCAAACTGCTGGCCAGCTGTAAATTGCGGTCAATTATTTCTGAGGCAGGCAGATCGTATTGTTCGGTATAAGGGTCAAAGTTGGGTTGTAAAACAATGATTTCAGCCTGATGTCCGTTTTCTTCATAATTTCGGTAGAGATGTTCGCCAAACATTACAGGTGCCATCCACACTATCACAAGCAGGATGAAATTTACGGCAAACGAACGGGCTTTGGTCTTCCATTGAAAAGCTTGTTGTATGCTTTTAAAAGCCAGCATATTAAGTATTAAAACCCAGGCTGTGCCTCCCGGTACACCGGTAAACTCATACCATTGTATCCAATGAGGCATAGGCGAAAAAACATGTCCCAGATGCAACCAGGGCCAGTTAAGGTCCCAATGCATGTGCAGGTATTCAAAACTCAGCCAGTAGAAAAGCAGGATGGCCAGGCCTTTTTTGTTTTGATAGAGCTGTGTTTTAGTGAAATGAAACAACCAGAAAACACTAGCCATAAAAATACTGTTCAACACCAGTGCTGCAATACCGCCAATTGCCGTTGAGTTCCATATCCACCAGGTAGTAAGGCTGTTCCAGATGAAGAAACTGCTAAGAGCCAGCAAAAATAACTGACCGCCTTTGCCTTTATTTTCTGGTTTGCCCAAATCGTGCTGAATGAAAAATAAAGGCACGAATGCGAAAAATATCAGTGGAGTCACGCCTTTCACAGGCCAGGCTGCACTTAATAGTAAACCGCTTAAAACTGCTAAAGCATATCGTTGAAGGGTGTTCATAATTAAGCCGATGAGTTATCTTCTAAAGTATTGTGTTGCAAAAATAGCCAAGTTTCATTGGTATTTTTTTTGATTACTCAAATTGATCTTGAATTAATGCTGTTTTAATGCCATATAATAGGTTTTAGTTCAAAGGATATTTATGTGAAAACTATTGCAAATGAATCAATTAGCCCGGCAGAAACATTTAAACTTGTTGGGTAGTAGTAATCCAAGTATTTTTGTTGCTTGTAAGCTCAGGTAAAAAAAAAATGAAAATACTGCTTATCAGGCTTAGCTCTATTGGCGATATCGTATTGACGAGTCCGGTTGTTCGTGCTGTTAAAACACAACTAAAGTCTGTTGAGTTACACGCTATTACACGAAAATCGTATCAATCAATCTACGAGCTCAACCCACATATCGACAAGGTTTTTGGTGTTGAAAAGTCGCCGCATGAAATCCTTGAGTTGCTTAAAGCAGAAAAATATGATCTGATTCTGGACTTACACAAAAACTTTCGATCCTACAAATTGCGTCTGGCACTGGGAGTGAAATCCTATTCTTTCCCTAAGCTCAACCAGAAAAAATACCTGCTTGTCCGTTTCAAGATTGATCACATGCCCAGGCTGCATATTGTGGATCGTTATTTTGAAGCTGTGAAGCCTTTGGGTGTTGTAAATGATAATTTGGGGCTCGACTTTTTTGTGTCGCCTCATGAGATTGAGCAAATGCCTGAGCTGCCTGATTTTTGTTCGCAGGGATACTTTGGGGTTGTCATTGGTGGCAATCACAACACAAAGATTTTACCTGTTACCAAGCTTATTGAGGTGATTAAGCAATTACCAAAACCAGCAGTTTTATTGGGCGGAAAGGAAGATCAGTTGCGCGGCAATGAAGTTGTTTCTGTTTTGGGATCCAAGGTTTGGAATGCCTGTGGTAAGCTTAGTCTGAGTCAGTCGGCTCAGATAATCAAAGATTCCGTTGCTGTGCTAACCAACGACACCGGACTGATGCATATTGCCGCTGCTTATAACAAACCGGTTGTTTCGGTGTGGGGTAATACGGTTCCACAATTTGGGATGTATCCTTATATTCCTCAGTTTCCGGAACGTGTGAGCATAATCGAAAATAAAGATTTATCGTGTCGGCCTTGCAGCAAAATTGGATTTGATCGTTGCCCCAAAAAGCATTTCAAATGTATGCTCGATCTGGACGAGAAAAAAATTGCTGAAAGCCTTATGTCACTTAGCCAATTGCCACAAAAGGGTTGTTAACTTTTTCGCTTCCGATGCTGGTTTCCGGCCCGTGTCCGGGATACACGATTGTATCGTCGGGCAGCACAAAAAGCTTTCCCCAGATACTTTCTTTCAGTAAGTCATAATCGCCACCAGGCAAATCGGTGCGGCCAATACTTTGATTGAACAATACATCACCCGCAATTACCATCGGTGTTTGGTCATCATAAAAGCAAACACTTCCATCGGCATGGCCGGGCGCAAACAGAACTTTCAAGCGACTGTTGCCGAACGAAATCCAATCGCCGTCTTCAATTTTAATAGTGGGTACGACGAGTTTTTTCAGCATCATGCCAAACGATTCTGCATGAGCATAAGCATTGCTCAGATAGCGTTCGCCCTCGGCATGTGCAGTGACCGGCAGTTGATATTTTTCTGAAACAAAACCGTTGCCCAGGATGTGATCAATATGATTGTGTGTATTCAAAATATGAACCGGCCGAAGCTGATTTTCGGCTATAAAATTACTGAGTATTGCTTCTTCAGCAGCTTCAGCGCAGGCAGCATCAATTATCACACAGTTTTTTGTGTCATCATAAACCACATAGGTATTCACCTGAAAAGGATTGAAAACAAATCTTTTAATTTGAAGCATAAAAATGTCTTTGAATTAATCTTCCAAACGTGAACAAATATAGACTTTACACCTTTAATGAAGACTTTTGTTCAGTTAAAAAAATAGTACTTTAGCACCACAGAAGCTGAATCATGGTTTATGTTGATTAACAATTCAATAGCTGTTTTCGTTCAAAGCAGGCAAATCTTTTTCAAGGTTTTGTTTGTGCTGCTGATGTTGTTTTTGGCTGGTAATGAAGTGCATGGACAATTTTACAATGGCTCAAATATGACCTTTGGAAAAAATCGTGTGCAATGGAACAACACCATCTGGACTTATTACCGATACGATGATTTTGATACTTATTTTTATCTGAATGGCAACGAACTGGCACTTTATACTGCTGAATATGCCCGGCAACAAATCCCTTTGCTCGAACGAAAACTTCAGAGCAATCTGACGGAAAAAATTCAATTTCTTGTTTTTAACAGCTTAAGCGACCTCAAGCAAAGTAATATTGGCCTGGCATCTGAGCAAGTGTACAATACAGGCGGGATTACACGTATTTTAGGCACAAAAGTTATTCTTTATTTTGATGGGAATTACCAAAATTTTGAGCAGCAAATCAGGAAAGGAATTGCAGAAATGCTGCTAAATCAGCTGATGTATGGAGGGAGTATTGGAGCACAAATACGTAATACGGCCATTTTTAATTTACCCGACTGGTATAAGGAAGGCATTTTGTCCTATGTGTCGGAGGATTGGAACAGTTTGATGGACGACAGATTGCGCGAAGGAATTGTTTCGGGGCGATTCAAGAAGCTGAACCGCCTGAGCGGTGAAGATGCCCGTGTGGCCGGAAATTCGCTTTGGCGTTATATTACAGAGACATACGGTTCGGCAGCTCTGTCCGACATAGCACATATGACGCAAATGAGCCGAAATGTGCAACAGGGATTTTTGTATGTGACCGGCCTGAAGTTTAAACAACTTGTCAGGAATTGGTATGCCCATTATGAAGCATTTTATGGTGAGCGGCCTCAAAATTTACCTTCAACGGAGATACCGTTGAAATACCGCACTTACCGCAGTTTTGAGAAACCTTCTTTAAGTCCGGATGGCAGATATTTGAGTTATATCACACGCGATGAAGGAAAAATCAGGTTTTGGTTATTGGATCAGCAAACTGGCAAAAAACGCAAACTTTTTCAAACCGGATATCGCTCGGATGAAATGCCTGACGACAGTTATCCGGTGATGAGCTGGCATCCGCTGGGGACTTTGCTGGCATTTGTTACCGAATCCAAGGGGAAGATCTTGCTGCATTTTTACAACCTGGATGACCATACGGTGGACTCACGAAACATGATAACGGTTCAGAAGATTACTGCTATTGATTATGCACAAAATGGATCTAAAATAGCCATGTCGGCCGTACGACAGGGCAAACCCGATATTTATGTTTACGATATCCCTTCCAACACCTTTGATCAGCTCACTTTTGATTATTTTACTGATTTGAACCCGGTTTTTGTCGATGGCGACCGAAGGATTATTTTCAGTTCCAACCGCAACTCAGATACCCTTAAGCTTCAGGAAAAACCTGAACCTGTCGAAGGTAGTCAGCTCAGGCTTTTTGCCTATGATTACAGTCAGCGAAAACAGGTATTGCTTCCGGTAAGCGGACAACAACTTGCCCATGAAGTTTTGCCACAAAATGCCGGTAATGGTCGATTTCGTTTTCTGAGCGATCGCAATGGAGTGTACAATCTTTTTGAAGCACACTTCGACAGTGCGATCAATTTTGTAGATACAACCATACACTACCGGTATTTTACACATCAGAAGCAGCTAACAAATTATACCAGAAGCATTTACGATTACAGCTATAATCCAATTACTGGCAAAACGATCATTCAGCTTCCCGACGAACAGACAAGTAAATTTTTTAGTGTGCAGGATCATGAACTCAAGACCGAAACTGAGCCTGAATTTACAACAGGATTTGCTCGACAACGGGAACAAAAGCTACAACAGGAGGAAGTCGCAAAAAGCGATTCCAGTCAGGTCAGCACAAAACGTTTCAGAATGTTGTACAGACAGTTATTACCATCTGACACCCTTAAGCAGCAGGCATTACCAGCACGCCAGGGAGCATTTGGAATAGCAGGAAACAGACGAACAGATTTGCGTGATGTAAGTTTGATGACGCGCTCTGAAGCGGCAGATGAACCTCCCACACCAAAAAGACGAAATTATTATGTAGAATATTATTATGACGAACTCGTTACCCAGGTTGATTTCACCTATATCAACTACAGCTATCAGCCTTTTTCGGGTGGCGGCTCCCCCATCTACCTCAATCCTGGCTTTAATGTTTTTCTTGGTGTAAATCTCACCGATTTGCTTGAGGATTATCGTTTGAGCGGAGGTGTGAGACTCAACACCAGCCTGGTGAATAACGAATATGCTGCCAGTTTTAGTAATTTAAAAAAACGACTTGATAAGCACATCATCCTGCATCGACAGGGGATAGAAGATTTTCAATCCAGATTTATCAGCCGTACTTTTACGCACGAAGCTTTTTATATGCTTAGCTGGCCATTTAGTGAAGTGCTAAGTGTAAGAGGTACTGCGATATACAGAAATGACCAAAAGGTATATTTAGCTACTGATCAGGCAAATTTGACCAGGGCCACTGAATATCAAAACTGGGGCGGTTTGCGCACCGAACTTGTGTATGACAACAGCAAGCAGATAGGAGTGAATTTGCATACCGGAATGCGTGGAAAGCTTTTTGCAGAATACCTTCAACTGATTGATGGCAATGCAAGTAATTTTGTTGTGATGGGATTTGACTGGCGGCACTATCTGCGACTGCATCGTAATTTTATCTGGGCCAATCGCATGGCAGGAAGTACCTCTTTCGGCACCGACAAACTCATTTATTATATGGGTGGAGTTGATAACTGGCTGATCCCCAGCTTTAACAGAGAAACGCCAATTGACTATGATCAAAACTATGTATATCAAACCCTGGCTACTAATATGCGTGGCTTCAATCAGAACATCAGAAACGGTAACAGCTTTGTAGTGATCAATTCAGAATTCCGTTTTCCTGTCTTTAGCTACCTCTTTCAAAACCCGATCAGCTCTGATTTTGTGCGGAATTTCCAACTGATTGCCTTTGGTGATATCGGAACAGCATGGACAGGCCTTGATCCTTATAACCCTTCCAATTCACTTTATACCTCTTATATCGAAAATTATCCTTTTAATATTTCGGTCGAAATTCAAAAAGACCCTATCGTGGGTGGGATGGGTTTTGGTGCGCGAACCTCTTTGTTGGGTTATTTTCTCAGGGCAGATGTTGCCTGGGGCGTGGAAGATCTGGTAATCAACAAACCGGTATTTTATCTTTCTTTAAGTCTGGACTTTTAAACTTATGCAAATGACAGCTTCAACAGTTATTATTCTCATTCTGATAGGTTTGGTGGCCGGTGTTTTTAGCGGGCTTATCGGCATTGGCGGTGCACTGATCATAATTCCGGCCTTAATCTTCATCCTGCATATGGATCAATATGCTGCCCAGGGTACGAGTTTGGCCATTATGTTGCCTCCCATCGGCCTGCTGGCTGCATACAATTACTATAAGGCAGGTGCACTCAATTTGCAGTATGCCTTAATCATTGCAGGAGCATTTTTTATTGGTGGATATTTGGGATCGAAGTTTGCACTAGCAATCCCACTCGATACCCTTCGAAAGATATTTGCAATCGTGCTACTTGCCATAGCAGTGAAGATGTTATGGGGCAAATAGCTTTTTTGAAGGATGCCATGCCAAACTTTTCATTTTTCAAAAGAAAATAATTAACAATCCGTGAATAATTTGTAAAATGGCTTGCTGTTGTTAGGGTAGCTGACTTATCAACAACCAACCGTTGAAAAAATGCCAGTCCAATCATCGAATTTTGATTGTATATTGCAAACCCTTTTCAAGTAGATGAAAACAAACAAAGCTGCTTGTTTTATAGGGATTTAACTAATAAGATCGCACAACTCAAAGGATTTTAAGAAATGGAAAACAACCTGTTTGCTAGTGTGGAAATTACTGATAAACAAGTACAAAAAAGTGATTTCTATGAGAAAGTATTGGAGAAAAGAACACGACCGGAAATGCAGGCGACCGAACAAGAAATAAATGTGAACGAGCATAAATCTGAAACACCAAAACATTTGCAAAAACCCACCACCAAGTATGCTCATGAGGACGTGCTCAAATGGGCAACAGAGTATTTTAAAGGGGATGTGTTGGCAGCAAATGTCTGGATGAATAAGTATGCCCTCAAAGACAGCGATGGCAATATTTATGAACGCACTCCGGATGATATGCACAGGCGGCTTGCATCAGAGATAGCACGAATTGAGCAGAAGTATCCCAATCCGGTGAGTGAAGAAGAAATTTATGCGGTTTTAAAAGACTTTAAATATATCGTTCCGCAGGGAAGTCCGATGGCCGGAATAGGAAATAATTTTCAGGTTTCATCCCTTTCCAATTGCTTTGTGATTGGCAATGAAGGTAACTCAGATTCCTATGGCGGCATAATGAAGATTGATCAGGAGCAGGTGCAGCTGATGAAGCGCAGGGGAGGAGTAGGTCACGACTTGTCGCACATCAGGCCAACCGGAAGCCCTGTTAAAAACAGTGCTCTCACCTCAACAGGTGTGGTGCCTTTTATGGAACGCTACTCCAACTCAACCCGCGAAGTAGCACAGGATGGTCGCCGTGGCGCGCTGATGCTTAGCATTAGCGTGAAACATCCCGATGCCGAAAAGTTTATTGATGCTAAACTGGAGCTTGGAAAAGTGACCGGAGCCAATGTTTCTGTTCGCATCACCGACGAATTTATGAAGGCAGTAATTGAGGACAAACCCTTTGTTCAGCAGTACCCAATCGATGATCCAAATCCTTGGGTTAAGCGCGAAGTGAATGCCAAAAGACTTTGGGATAAGATCATTCATAACGCCTGGGCAGCAGCCGAACCCGGAGTGCTTTTCTGGGATACCATCATAAAAGAGTCAGTGCCAGATTCGTATGCTGACGTGGGATTTAAAACCCTTTCGACCAATCCTTGTGGCGAAATCCCTCTCTGTGCCTACGACAGCTGCCGCTTGCTTGCTATCAATCTCTATAGCTATGTAAAAAACCCATTCACAACAAACTCCAGCTTTGATGCGGAGCTTTTTACAAAACATGCCCGCATGGCGCAGCGAATCATGGATGATATTGTTGACCTAGAAATTGAGAAAGTTGATGCTATCCTGGCCAAGATTGAAGCAGATCCTGAAGCCGATGAAATAAAGCTTGTTGAGTTAAACCTCTGGAAAAACATCCGTAAAAAAGCACTTCAGGGTCGAAGAACTGGAATTGGCATAACGGCCGAAGGTGATATGTTGGCGGCATTGGGTGAGATTTATGGCTCCTCTGATGCAATCGATTTCTCAACCGAAGTGCATAAAATGCTCGCACTTGAGGTGTATCGTGCATCCGTTGACCTGGCTGCCGATAGGGGTGCCTTTGAGGTTTATGATACCGAAAAGGAAGCCAATAATCCTTTTATTGCCCGCATCCGTGAGAATGATCCACAGCTGTATGAAAAAATGAAACGCGTTGGTCGCCGTAATATCGCCATGCTCACCATTGCCCCGACCGGGAGCGTAAGTATTTGTACGCAAACAACTTCCGGCATCGAACCCGTATTTATGGTTTCTTACAAAAGACGTCGGAAAGTAAATCCAAACGATAAAAATGCTACGGTAAATTTTGTTGATGAGGTGGGCGATTCATGGGAAGAGTATAATGTGTTTCATCCAAAATTTGAAACCTGGCTTCATGTCAACGGTTTCGATGTGGATGAGGTGAAAAACTATCCCGATGCGCAGCTTAAAGAAGTGATAAAAATGTCGCCTTATTACAAAGCTACTTCTAATGATATCAACTGGGTGAGCAAGGTGAAAATGCAGGGCGATATTCAAAAATGGGTTGATCATTCTATCAGCGTTACAGTAAATGTACCTCAGGATGTTGATGAATCTAAGGTAAGCGAAATATATAAAACAGCCTGGGAAAGTGGTTGCAAGGGAATGACAATCTATCGCGATGGTTCACGTTCAGGTGTGCTCATCAGCGCTGACGAGAAAAAATCGAAGGATGCAGATAATGAAGAGTTTAAGGAAACTACTGCCCCACCCCGCCCAAAACGACTTGAGGCTGACGTAATCCGGTTTCAGAATAATTACGAAAAATGGATTGCTGTTGTGGGCAAGCTGAACGGAAAACCGTATGAGATTTTTACCGGAAAGGCCGACGACTTTTTCCTTCCGCCCTGGGTTGAAGAAGGAGCAGTGATTCGCGAGAAGATTAAAAATGAAAAGGCTCGTTATGATTTTCAATTCACCGATAAACAAGGCTATAAAATTACTGTTGAAGGTCTTTCAAGATCGTTTGACAAAGAATACTGGAATTATGCAAAACTGATCTCAGGTATTTTGCGTCATGGGATGCCCCTGCCTTATGTGATTGAACTGATTCAAAATCTCACCCTGGATGACGACAGCATTAATACCTGGAAAAATGGTGTGGTAAGAGGTATTAAAAGGTATATTCCTGACGGCACAAAAGCTGATGGCAGCACTTGTCCCGAATGCGGATCAAACGAAAGCCTGGTGTATCAGGATGGTTGCCTCACATGCAATTCGTGTGGATATTCGAAATGTAGTTAAGAGGATAGTAATTGGCTTTGAAGACAAAACAGGAGTTCATTATTTGGACTCCTGTTTTATTTTAAAACCGTTTTTTATGATAGTCGAAGGTTTGCCTGTTGCGGAAATCACGAATTCGTTTGGCAATGACCAGAAAAATTTGCAAATCATTTTCCTGAAAATAATCAATAGCCGGCTGATGCTCGTTTACGGCATCAGCCAGAAGTACTAAAAGTGAATAGTTGTAGTTAACCAGCCAGTTTCGCGCTTTGGCTTGTTTGTCGATGGCTCCATCGAGGGCAGCCAGGTGATAAAATTTATGCTGCATCAGCCAGTTTAAAGCTTCTTCACTTCCCCGCACCGCACTACTCAGGGCAGCCAGCTCGGGGTAGCCATTTGTGAGTAGCCAATTGAAAAATTGTTCTTTTTCCTCGTTAAAAGTTTCCGAAAAAGCCAGTAATATTTTTGGAGGATATTGAATCATTTAAATCAGGCTGAAACAAAAGTATTTAAACCAAAACAGCAATCCCTCCGTCGCATTCGTTAATCGATCATCAAAACCAGAAATTTGGATGAGCTCCAAAAATCATCAGGATGAATAATCTTAAGGCTATCGATTTGTTTTTCGCTGCCTTGCATAAACTCATAACTTTCTGTTGGATGAATGGTAATTAACTGAGCTTTTTTGCTAAAAACCGGTAAAGCAGATATCTTGCGAAGATCAGCCTGGGTGAATAAACTTAAATCCGGATTATGAGCAACTTTTTGCGTTTTGCCAATCCCGAGCAGACCACCCTCGCTGGTAATAATACCTTGCTCTTCCAGCTTTTTTTTCGTTCCGGTGATGTAATAAACCGTATTTAACTCATTAATTTTATCTTCAATCTCGGCAGCTCTTTGTCTGCTCAATTCTTCCATAGCTTCTAAATTTGCTTCCAAGTCCTGTATTTGCAGGTTTTTGCGCGAGAGGTCAGCCTTAAGCTCCATCAGTTCAAGGTCTTTTGTCCTGATCTGCTCGCTCAGGTTTGTGATCATCTGCTCCAATTCAGAGTTTTTACGTCCGCTGGTGTTAAGCTGACTTTTCAGCCGATCAACAATTTGCTTGTTTTTGAGCAAGAGCTGGTAAATGGCATCAATATCTCTGTTGATATTATCCTCATTGGCTTTCCTGGTTTCCGGATTGTCGGTCTGATCCGAGATGATTTTTTCCATCTGCTTGATCGAGTCAAGGTTGGCTTGTATGGCATTGAAACTACGCACATACTCCATTGCAAAGGCATCCTTGGATTCGCCAACAGCTTTCAAACTGTCGGCAGTATAGGTTAAATGTTCGATTTCTTTTTTATACTTTTCTGTGCAACTGCTGAAATATGTCAGTCCGGCCAGAATCATCAGAAAAAACATTAAACGTTTCATAATGGTCTCCTTTTTAAAGTTTAAGACTGCAAAATTAAGTCGAAGACTAAGGTGTTTATCCTTTTTTTGAAAAGATTTTTTTGTTAGTCGTTCCTCTTGTTGCATTATAACGTTACAAATTGAGATAGATTGTGTTTGATTTTTCTATAGCTTTTAAAAACAGCTATAAATGAGCACGTTAATAATATACTTGAGGAAGTAAAAAGCATCAGAGAAACAGATAATCAAGATTATTTTTGTGTAAAAAGCTTTTTGTTTCTTCCGGAAACTGTGTAAAACCCAGCAAATATCCTCCGCCACCTGATCCACAGATTTTTATCTGAAAGACTTTGTTGCTATCTTGTTGAAAAAGAAACTCATACGATTTCGGAATCATTTTTGGGAAGAGCTCGGTCTGCAAGCTTGAGAGTTCAGCCAGCTGATGCATCAACTGGTCATAATGCTGATTCAGAAAATCAGCTATCGCCAGATTTAAGGTTGGAATATAGGCTTGCGAAAGCTTTTTGTAAAATGAATATTGATGCATCATTGCTTTGAAATGCGAAACCAGATTTCCTGTTGATGAACTGATGTGCGTATCAATCAAAAAAACATAAAAGTTGGCACTGGAAGAGTCGTCAACGGATAGTTTTATTGGTGCAGGAATTCCATTTTGATCCATATAAATCGCTTCGTTCAGATAACAACACAAGGGATCAATTCCGGAGCTGTTTCCGTGGAAAGCCGATTCAATGAGAGCCAGCTTTTGTTTGAGTTTGAAAATATCCGGTTCATCATGGATTTTGTAACGGTCATAAGTTGCGGCAACAAGTGCTCCCGAACTGCCAACCCCATATTGTTGCGGAATAGAAGATTGAAATATCAAACCATTTTGTATGTCTTTTTCGAAGGATTGGAGATTCAAAATTGTTGACAGCTCTGGTTTGGATTTTAAGTAATCTAAAAAATCAAAAAGTTGGGAACCGGATTTTTGGGTATGATCTGATTGAATATTTTCCTCGGGAGAAAAAATCCAGCTTCCGCTTAGCTTTTTAAATGGTATTACCAATGCCTCTGAACCACAGATGATACTGTATTCGCCGAATAGCATTATTTTTCCGTGAAATGATTTGCCTTGGCTTTTCATACTTGTAATGGTGAAGGGCCAAACCCTACTTTATCGTCAATCCATTTTCCGTCTTGACACCAGTTAATCAATTCATTTTGAATAAAATCAAGGACATTTTTCCTGTCTTTTTCAGGATAAAGCAGATGTATGTTTGGTCCGGCGTCCAGGGTAAAGCAAACTGGAATTTTGGTGTCCTGCCTAAAGTTCCAAATTGCATTGATGAGGTTGAGGCTGTTGGCTTTCATAAGTAGATAGGGCGGATGCGAACTCATCATTAAGGCATGTAGTTGCAGGGCTTCTGATTCGGTAATTTGAATAAAAAGTTCTAGATCCCCTTTTCGAAGGGCATTGAGAAGTGCGATGGTATTGTTGTTTGCGGTTTGGTATCTGGCTTTGGCATAGGGATTTTTTTCCATCAATGCATGACCGGCCCTGCTTGACACTGTTTTTTCAGCAGCGTCAGTTATCAAAATGCTGTCGTAATAATTTGTAAAAACAGGATGTAAATGCGACTGTAAGGGTATGGCAAAATGATCAGCACTTTCTTCCAGGGCAGCTGTTTTGCCCCATAAAGCTGCTTGTGGAAATACCGATCGGGCGGCACTTCCTGAGGCAAGTCGCGAAAACCAGGAGGCTTTCTTTAGGTCGATTGGTTGATGGCTGAATTTTTGTTCCAGAGCCAAAATTCCCATAACAAGTGCGCTCATGGCCGATGCACTTGAGGCAATGCCGGAAGAATGTGGAAAGGTGTTTTGGCTATCAATTTTAAGCTGAATCTGACCGAGGAATGGGAAAAATGGCTTTATCCCGAAAAGAAACTTTTCTATTTTGTTGCCAAAAGCTTCGTTAGCCTTGCCTTCAAAAAAGAAACTGAGGGAGTGCTCCCTGTTTTCAGGCATTGAATAGTGCAGGCTGGTTTCAGTACGCGATTCATGTAAGGTGAAGGAGATGGACGGATTATTGGGTAATTGGTTGCCGTGTTTGCCCCAGTATTTTACGAGAGCAATATTGGAAGGGCTTTGCCATGATAGGCTCCCGTTGATTTTGGCAGTAGCCTGAACTGCTTCCTTAAGCCATTTTTTCTCTAATTCATGCATCACTTTTGGGCTTACAAGGTTAATTCATCAAATCGAAATATTGGTAGCAGGCCTTTGGCCTCAAAATATTTTTTTACATCCTGTTCATTTTCTTGCGAGGCAGCCAGCAAAAAATCGCCTCCCCATGCGCCCAGAGATTTTAATGAACCTTTAAAATCCGGAAATTGCTTTTGAATGGGCTGTAAATCAATAAGTTTAGAGATCAGTTTTTCGTGTTGAAATATCAGTTCACAAAAATCATCATAGCTTTTGGTTTGAATGATTTTATCAGTGAGATGATTCATTTGTTCAACTGCAAATTGAATCTCGTCCTCAGCGGTTTTTTCCTGAAACCTTTGGATTGCCCTGGCACTGTCCTGTTTGCTGCCCTGATAAACAAAATACAGATTCGATTTAAACGGCGGATCGAAGGATGCCGGTTGAATATTGGGTTGAAGGCCTTTTAATTTGTAAATAATTGGATGAGAAACCTGTGCACAGGCGATATCATACCCAGAACCACCAATGGAGAAATTGAGTAAGGTATAGGGATTTACTTTGGCCCAGCGCGCCAGCATTACAATTAATGTTGAGCTGCTCCCAAAGCCCCATTCCGGATTAAAATTCATTTCGGTAGTGAAATGGTAGGACAGCTTGCCTGAAAAGATTTTTGGGTTGAGCTGACTTAAAGTAATTAAAATCAATTGTAACTTATTGGTTACTATTGAATTACTTGTTTCAATAATTGATAAATCAGCCAGGTTAAAACGAGCTTTAAACCACAATCCATCTGTTTTGAAGGCCTCCCAGGTTATTTCGGGATTGACTGCTTCATGAGATTGAACCCTCAATTGCTGTCCTTTGTTTACAGGCATAGCCAATGCTTTAGCGCCATAAAGCACAAGATACTCTCCGCTTATCAGGAGTTTTCCGTTTGCTTTGAATGTTTGAGTATTATCCACTTAACTGCGAAGTGAGGCGATGTATTTACTTACGCTCGAAAATGAAACTTTTTGATCTTTGAAGTGATCCACGGCAGCCGATTTTTCTTCTTCGCTGGCCTTGAAATGGTTGAGGATATTGAAAAGATGCATCTTCATATGTCCGGCCTGAATGCCAATGGTAGTGAGTGATTTAACGGCAGAAAAATTATTGGCAAGTCCCATCACAGCAGCAATCATCATCAGCTCGTTGGCTGTTGGGTTTCCGAGTAGCTCAAGAGATCGTTTGGCAAGCGGATGCAGACTTGTCAATCCGCCAACAGTACCCAATGCCAGTGGCACTTCCAGGATAAACCTGAAGGTATTATTTTCAATTTCTACTCTCGAAAGACTTTCGTAGTGCCCGTTTCGAGAAGCATAGGTATGTCCGGCTGCTTCGATGGCTCTGAAGTCGTTGCCGGTAGCTATGGCCACTGCATCAATGCCATTGTAAATACCTTTGTTATGGGTTGTTGCCCGGTAAGTATCAATCTGAGCAATTTTTACTGCTTTCTCAAATTTATGTGCAAAAGCAAGGCCGGAGAGTTTTTCATCTACATTTTCCAGTTTATCAATGGAACATTCAACCCAGGTTTTCACAACACATTCAGGGGTGTAGTTAGATAGAATTGCCATAATGATTTCAACCTGACGTTCTTCGGTGCTTAACTGAATCTGTTCAGAAAGAAATTGCCTCAAACTTTGGCCAAATTCTTCCAATACAGAATTGATGAAGTTGGCTCCCATCGAATCGCGTGTATCAAAAGTGACAAGCAATTGGTAATAGTTGGCAAGTTTATCAGTCATGTCAACCAGCTGGATATCCAGTACCCCGCCACCTCTTTTTTCCATATTGGCAGTGATTGGTTTGGCTGATTGCAAGAGGAAAGCCTTTATTTGTGGCATTAATTGCTTTAAAGTGTCAGAATTTCCACTCCAGTTGAAGTGCACCTGCCCTATTTTTTTTACATCCAGAATTTGGGCATGAAATCCACCTCTTTCGCTCCAGAATTTGGCGGCTGCAGAAGCTGCTGCAACTACGGAGCTTTCCTCTATTACCATCGGAACCAAATAGTTGCGTCCATTGATAATTACATTGGGAGATATACCATAGGGGATGTAAAAATTTGAAATGGTATTCTCACTGAATTCATCAAAAAGCTTTTGCTGATTTTCGTCTGTATGCCAGAAACTTTTAAGCAGACTGACTACTTCACCGGGATTTTCGAAGTATTCCGCAACCAGTTTTAGCTTTTCTTCTTTCAAAAGTTTCGAAAAGCCTTTAATAATAATATCACGTTTTCTTATCATGGATGCCTTTTGTTTGTTCTGCATCAAAAGTGGCCATCAAAGTCTGAAACAAAATAACGGAATAAAAGTTTCATAATCAAAGAAATCGATAAATTCTTTTTACCATTCATCTTCAACCGGAACGGGTTCGGGTTTCATTTTTTCGATCAGGAAAGCACTCCATTGATCTACGTATTCGGCAATTTGATCCAGATAGTTTTCCCATCGGGGATCATAGGCCGGATCTTCTTTGTCGAGCCAACGCTCAATTTCGAATCGTGAGGCTGTTTTCAAAAGCAACTCTGTAATTGTGTAGCGGTACCGATTGTCTTTCACTTCCACAGTAAACTCATAAATCACAGTAGGGCCGGTCTGTTCCACCCCTTTTTCATCGGTATATTTGAGCCGGATGGTATGTTTACCCATTATTTTTCCGGAGGGTGCATCACGAACCGTAGTAACCCTGACGGGATCTTTATAGTAATCGTTGAGCCAAAAAATGCAACGATTGAAAAGTTCCATCTGTTCGCCCTCTTCTTCAATTACCTGCTGAAACTTAATCTTTTTGGCTTCAGCATCAAAAGGGATAGTTTTTATTTGCGCCCATGCAACGATTGGGAGCATAAGAAACAAGAAAAAATGGCTTTTAATGAGTCTTTTCTTCATGGCAAACTGATTGATTTATAGCATGCCTGACAAAAGTAGTAAAAATGTAGCTTAGGTAAGGCCAAATTTTGAATAAAAGAAAACCGGCCCTGATCACAGAGCCGGTTTTAAAAAATCAATGAGATGAGTTGGCTTACATCATTCCGGGCATTCCACCTCCACCCATCGGTGGCATTTGAGGTTGCGCGTTTTCATCTTTATGTTCAACAAGAACGCATTCGGTGGTGAGAAGCATACCGGCAATAGAAGCTGCGTTTTCGAGTGCGATACGAGTAACTTTTGTAGGATCGATTACACCAGCTTCGTACAAGTTTTCATATTGTTCGGTGCGGGCATTAAATCCAAAGTCATCTTTGCCTTCTTTTACTCGGTTTACAACTACTGAACCTTCCATTCCGGCATTTTCAACAATCTGACGCAGCGGTTCTTCCAGTGCGCGACGGATGATGGCAACACCAGTTGTTTCGTCTTCGTTTTCGCCTTTAAGTTTGGCGAGGGCATCGATAGCACGGATAAAGGCAACGCCACCACCAGGAATGATACCTTCTTCGATGGCAGCACGTGTGGCAGCCAAAGCATCTTCAAAGCGATCTTTCTTTTCCTTCATCTCTACTTCACTGGCTGCACCAACGTAGATCACTGCAACACCTCCGGCAAGCTTAGCCAAACGCTCTTGCAGTTTTTCCTTATCGTAATCTGAAGTAGTAGTTTCGATGTGGTTTTTGATTTGTGCAACACGGGCATCGATGTTTTCTTTGGCACCTTGTCCGCTCACTATTGTAGTGTTTTCTTTGTCGATAGTCACTTTTTCTGCTTCACCCAGCATATCCAGTGTGGCATCTTCCAGGCGATAACCTTTTTCCTCGCTGATTACAGTGCCACCAGTCAGGACAGCGATATCTTCGAGCATTTCTTTTCTGCGGTCGCCAAAGCCCGGAGCCTTAACAGCTGCCACCTTCAATGAACCACGCAAACGGTTTACAACCAATGTAGCAAGTGCTTCACCCTCAACATCTTCTGCGATGATTATGAGTGGCTTGCCGGCCTGCATCGATTTTTCGAGCACTGGAAGCAGGTCTTTCATCACGGAGATTTTTTTGTCGTAAATCAGAATGTAAGGATTTTCATATACGGCTTCCATTTTTTCGCCATTGGTAACGAAATAAGGCGAAATATAGCCGCGATCGAACTGCATACCTTCTACAACATCCACATAGGTTTCGATTCCTTTGGCTTCTTCAACAGTGATAACACCCTCCTGTTTTACTTTGGTCATCGCTTCA
>Ga0334901_1000617_pt1 | contig 47193 bp, 51 predicted proteins | sample GraSluR3_MG_3_FD_207216 | JGI IMG/M metagenome (GOLD analysis project Ga0334901, IMG submission 207216) | Sludge microbial communities from methane-producing bioreactor in Wageningen University, Netherlands - Granular Sludge_15_08-R3 | ecosystem: Engineered > Bioreactor > Anaerobic >...
TCCAACAGTGTGATCATCTCCCCCGAGCCTCCTATGTATTCCCCAATTGCCATACATAGGAGAGTTTATTCTATGGTGGGGGAGTTTTCAATTATTATCCTGGGGGACTTTTAGATTATCATAAACAACAAACTCAAGCGACTGTTGCTCGATGTTGCTGAATGAGGATTTCTCTAAGTCAGCAAGCATATGAGGCGGCACTCTGAAAATACGGGCAATTTCGTTTATCTGAAACTTTCGGGTTTCCAAAAACTGTGCCTGCTCGGGCGAGATGCCTATCGGCTGATACTTCATGCCCTCCTCGAGAACAGCCACACGGTGCGCATTTTGTGAGCCTTGGTAGGCAGCATTCCAGCTTTCTTTGACCTTTTGCGGGTCCTTTATGGTGCCGGGGTGTTCAAGCACACCGCCCGGTGCTGCTCCGTTTGCGAAAAACTTCGCGCCATATTCCTCAGTCGCAATCGCCAGCCCCACTGCATTTTTTGCCATAGCTATGGGTGAATAACCAATAAGTCCGTCAAAGCCTAATCCCGGTATATGCAAAACTTCGGACGGTGAGAGATATACCTGGCTGTCATCGCCAAGAGTAGGCGCATCGTCACTAGTGCGGGAGTAAAGATAAAACAACCGACCTTTACTGTCGCGGTCAACTGTCATCTTGTTCGGCATGAGAGGATAGAGAGCGATCACCTCACCACGGGCGTTTCGAATTATCTGTGCATAAGCATTGCCCCATAGCAAAAGATGACTCATCAGCGTTTCGCGGAACGCAAATGAAGTCATCTCAGGGTTCGGTTCATCATGGAGCAGTTTATATAAAGGGTGCTTTAAATATTTCTCTTTGCCGCCCGAATCATTATATCTGTACACGTGAAGCGGAAGCCCCGCCAATGTTTCAGACAGTATCCTCACGCAAGAATAGACCGCTGTCATTTGCATGGCTGTATGCTCGTTAACCGGCTTTCCGGCACTTGTGTTTCCGAAAAAGAAGCTGTATCGGCTGCCGCCAAGTGCATTTTTAGGTTTGTCACGTGCCTTGAATATTCCTTGTAAGATTCCCATAGACATCACTCTCCTTTGCTAAAAAATAAGTAGACCACGTTTATCATAAACACTCTCGCCATTGTCGTTTCCGCAACGAATCGCACGGTCGAGTGCCATAATCGTTGCCACAGCACCATCGATTTTTTCCGTCGATTTTTCTTTATCTGCCTTAATATTGCCTGCAGGGTCGGTGCGGATAAAGATGTTGTCCATCATCCAGCGAAGAACAGGATGACCGCCATGAGCAATTTTTTGTTCCAGTGTCAGTTTCATCAGTTCTTTTGTGGGTGGAGACATATCCTTAAAGCCCTGCCCAAAGGGCACGACTGTAAAGCCAAGACCTTCAAGGTTCTGCACCATCTGTACAGCACCCCAGCGGTCAAAGGCTATTTCACGGATGTTATATTTTGTACCGAGTTCCTCGATAAAGGCTTCGATGAAACCGTAATGCACAACATTGCCTTCAGTTGTTTTGAGGAAACCCTGCTTCTGCCATAAATCATAATTCACATGGTCACGTCGAACACGCAAATCAATGTTGTCCTCCGGCATCCAGAAAAACGGCAAAACAGTGTATTTATCATCCTCATCGAGCGGCGAAAAGACCAGCACGAAGGCTGTGATATCAGTGGAAGAGGAGAGGTCAAGCCCACCATAGCAAACACGCCCTTGCAGGGCTTCCGGGTCAACGGCGAAAGCACAGGCATCCCATTTATCCATTTGCATCCAGCGTACAGACTGTTTTACCCACTGGTTCAACCGGAGTTGCCGGAAGCTGTTCTCCTCAGCCGGATTTTGCTTTGCACTCTCACAAGCTGCCTTTACCTTGTCTAATCCTATTGTGATGCCAAGAGAGGGGTTTGCTTTTTTCCATACTTTTGGATCCGTCCAGTCATCCGTTTCCGCAGCCCCAAAGATTACAGGATAAAATGTTGGATCCGTCTTGCGTCCTGATAGAATATCCAGTGCCTTTTGGTGCACTTCATAACAGATGGAGTTCGTATTGTCGCCAGCAGTTGTAATCAAAAAATATAGTGGCTGCATTCGGGCATCTCCGCTCCCTTTGGTCATCACGTCAAAGAGCTTTCTATTAGGCTGTGTATGCAATTCATCGAAAATAACCCCGTGGGTATTGAATCCATGCTTATTTGCCACGTCCGCAGAGAGCACCTGATAAGTACTCTCCGTGGGCATATATACAAGGGTTTTTGTCGATTCAGTTATCTTAACCCGCTTTGTTAATGCCGGTGATTTACGCACCATCGCCACAGCAACCTCAAACACAATCTTTGCTTGGTTCTTATCCGAAGCACAGCTATATACCTTAGCGCGCTGTTCGCCATCGCCACAAGTCAACAAAAGTGCAACTGCCGCGGCAAGCTCTGACTTTCCATTCTTTTTTGGTATTTCGATATATGCTGTATTAAACTGACGGTAGCCGTTTGGCTTCAGAACACCAAACACATCTCGTATGATCTGTTCCTGCCAATCTATAAGTTCAAAAGGCCGACCGTCCCATATGCCGCTGGTATGACGCAAGGCCTGAATGAAAGCGACAGCATAGTCGGCGGCTTCCTTGCAGTAAACGGAATCCTTCATCATAAAACGAGTTGGTGTGTATTTCTTTAGTTTTCGTATATCAGCCGCCTCCTTTCAAAATGGCATAAAAAATGACCTGCACAGGCAAGCCTTCTAAAACTGTCTGCACGAGAGACAGCCCCTTTCGGGGTGTCCTCGGCTGTTTTCGATTTTAGGTTAGGGTTTTTCCGTTAGTTCGCCATCCACTAAAATATATCGGTGTTCGCATCCCTGCGCGTCCTTGGCGATAATCCGCAACTCTCCGTTTTCAAAAGCGTTGTAAACCTTCACGAAAGTGTATCCGTCGCCAAGCTGCTCGTCGATGAGTTTTCGGTAGTCCATGTTTTTCTCCTTTCTTTTAATGTTTGGCTTAATCGAGGTTCACAAGACCGTTTTTGTGCTGCGAGACCTCGGCGGGATTAATATCGACCGGCTCGCACATGGCTGCGCTTGCAAGCCATTTGGTGCCGTCGTTCCAAAGCGGGCGGAGTATTGGGTCGCCCGTGACTTCATGGAAACCGACGATCTTGGCGAGAATGCCGTGGTTGCGAACCGTCTGGTTCAGATGAAGTTGGTTTGTCATGTTGATGTCCTCCTTATAGTGTGTTTTCCCTTGCGGTAGGTTACATATAGCCATAGAAAACACAGCATAGCAAGGCAATTACACGATATAAATCGGCATATACTACACAATCTTTGTTGTTCGTAAAACTACTGTAATTGTGTATTTTTCAATTAATTTTCCGGCATATATCCTCGTCATATACGATATGAAGCGTGCTGCCGTTGTCCCATGATACCATTATGCTTCCAATGTCATCCACCCCCGTGACCGTTCCTTTAGTACCAATAGGAGGAGCTTGTATGTCATCCATTTTTATCAGTTCCACACGGCACCCGACGGGATATTGAGCGCGGATACGTTCGACGGTTTCTCTTGAAGGAAATCTATTGCTCATCACCTGTACCACCTTTCGGAGTTCTGAATGCGCTGCTGCCGGGGAGGTTTTTCAGCAGGATTTTTCTGCTAACCTTGTATTCGTCACCAATAAAGCCGAGGGAGAGCAGCCAGCAGCGCATGGCGTACTTTGGATTATCAACCTCACGTTCTTTGGCACTGACTCGCTGCTTTTCTTTTGCCGTTTCACAGAGCTTCGTTATTAGTGTGGTATAAGCGTGAACCGAATCGCTGTCTAAGTTTCCTTTGAACCACGGGAATCGGAGAGTGTTTTCTGTTTGCTGAATGGGCAAATCGGGGGCACCTAATGCTGCCTTGAGTAACGATTCCTTTGCGGTGACCAGTTTAGCAAGGTTATCAAGCTTTTCAGGAGTGAAGCCCGTCAGCGGCATCTCAATAACAAGCTCGTCGCCATCATTAGTGTCACTGCCGTCTTTTTCTGCTTCAAAGCCCAATTCATGCAGCCGCTCTATGAGCTTTTCGATTTCCACGCTATCACTACGGTTATCAAAGACAACAGTGCCGTTTTTATCAACAGTGAAATAATCAATCTCGTAAGAGAAGCTCGGTGCACCCAAATATTTAGGTTCAGCTTCCAAAATATCGCCCATTGCCCGAACGAGACGCTTGCGCTCGTCGCCGATAACGTTATATCGGACTACAAATGTGTTATGTTCCATACATTTACCGCCTTTCTGCGTTCTACGCAGGTCATATAGAGCCATAAAATCTGTAGAATAGCAAGCGTTATTCTACAGACTTTTTGACATCTCTATATGCAGTTTTTTGTGTATCGCGCATAAGGTAAACGTCGGTATCTGAGCCTTTTTGCTCTATGTACCGTTTCACAATAACATCGGCATAACGCTCATCAAGCTCCATCGTATAGCAAATGCGTCCCGTCTGCTCGCAGGCAATGAGAGTGCTGCCACTGCCGCCGAACGGGTCGAGTACAATGTTGTTTGTCAGCGAGCTGTTCATAATCGGATATGCGCACAGTGCCACAGGTTTCATTGTAGGATGATGTTTGCTCTTGGTTGGCCGGTCAAAGTTCCATGTCGTGCGCTGTTTACGGTCGGCATACCAGTTGTGACCGGCTGTTGGCTTCCAGCCTACTAGAATAGGTTCATGGTTGTATTGATAATCGCAGCGCCCCAAGACCGGTGTATTCTTTATCCATATACAAGTCTGATGACAGAAGAAGCCTGCTTCGGTAAATGCTGTCCTGAAGTTGACTGTCTCACGATCAGCGTGGAAAACATAAATGCCGCCACCGTCTACCAACGCATCATACATGCACCGGTATGCCGAAAGCAGGAATGCGTGGAACTTGGTACTTTCCATATTGTCATTTTTAAGTTTTCCCGCAGTGCCTTTATAGTCCACATTGTATGGTGGATCTGTGATCACGAGATTTGCTTGCTGTCCGTCCATGATCTTTTTATATGTTTCAGCTTTCGTAGCATCGCCGCAGATAAGGCGGTGCTGTCCAAGAAGCCAGATGTCTCCCTGCTTAGAAATGGGCGTTTCAGGTAATGGCTCGTCAAAATCGTCCTCTTTTATTCCTCCGACTATACTATCCCTGAACAACGCATCCATCTCTGCAGCGTCGAAACCCGTAAGAGATACATCAAAGCCACTTGCACCGATATCCTTCAAAAGGTCGGTCAAAAGTGGGATATCGAACTCGCCAGATACCTTGTTGAGTGCCACATTTAAGGCTTTTTCCTTTTGCTCATCGATGTCCAGAACCACGCAATCCACATCGGTATATCCGATTGCCACCAATACCTTGTACCGTTGATGGCCACCGACAATATTGCCCGTGCGTTTATTCCATATGATAGGCTCAACATAGCCGAACTCCTCAATGGAGCGGCGCAGCTTTTCGTATTCAGCATCACCGGGTTTAAGGTCTTTTCGCGGATTGTATGCTGAAGGGTTTAACTTCTCAATTGATAATTTCTGTATATCCATATCATACCTCCAGCTTTACAGCAGTCCCACCGGTGAATGTTTCCCAGCGCTTTACGATGAGATCACAGTAGACCGGCGAAATCTCCATCGCATAGCACCTGCGTTCGGTCTGTTCACAGGCGATGAGCGTCGTTCCACAACCCGCGAAAGGTTCAAGTACCACACCGCCACGGTCAGAATGCATTTTAATGCATCGCCACGGCAACTCGACAGGAAACATAGCGGGGTGATCTTTATTGGCTCGCACGGTAGATATTTCCCAAATACCGGCATAGCCCCATTTTTTACGCTCATCCTTGGTGAGCCGCTTCACAAACTTATAGGAATGGCCGGCGAATGCCGAAACCCAGGCAAACTCTTGGTCGTTGTATTCATCAGTTTCCTGCGCAGCCAGCGCCGTGATATACTCGTACTGCTGCACCGGTTTATTTGTCACAAGGTGATAGGGTGAATTGCCGAAATTCATACCTTGCTTTTTCCATATGCGAATCCAGATAGGACGGAAGCCGTTGTCAGCAAATAGCCCAATGCTATACATTTCGGTTGGTTCAATAAACTGGGTGCCTGTGGCATATAGGTCTCCGATGTTCCAGCAGACGATATCTGCATTTTTACAGATGTTCTTTATAGCGGGGCGCATAGTTTCAAACCACGGTTCGATCCCGGCTTTTTCATATTCTTTTCCCACGCCGTATGGAGGAGAGGTGACTGCGCACTGAGCGTGGGCACCGTCCATCAGATGGTCGAAATCCACCTCGCTGGTACTGTCGCCGCACAAAAGTCGATGCTGTCCAAGCAGCCAGATATCTCCTGAATGAGTTCGTGTTTCGCCAGCAGCTTCAATGGCTTCCTTTTCTTTGTCTACGTCGAAGTCATCCTGTATAGCTTCCTTCGAGTAAAATTTATTTAGGAGCGCGTCTACTTCGTCAGCATCAAAACCTGTGAGAGATACGTCAAATGTAGATGCGTCAAACTCTGCCATGAGCGATGCCAGCTTTGCTTCGTCCCAATCGCCCTGTATTTTATTAAGTGCAAGGTTAAGTGCCTTTTCACGTTTGTCATCAAGCTCAACAATCACACAGTCGATTTCCGTCTGCCCAAGGTCGAGTAGCACTTTCAACCGCTGGTGACCTCCAACCACGTTACCGGTGGTCTTATTCCAGATGATCGGTTCCACATAACCGAACTCCGCAATAGAGCGCTTGAGCTTTTCGTATTCCTTGTCACCTGGCTTCAGGTCTTTTCGTGGGTTATATGCAGCTGGATTGAGCTTTGCCGCGGGTATCTTTTCAATCAGCATATTTCTCAGCCGCCTTTCTTAACTCCTTATAACAATCCACGTTTTCCCACGGAAAGAGACAGGAATTGAAATGACCATATGCCGCCGTGCTTTCATATATGGCTGTACGCAAACGCAGCTTTTCAATAATGGCGGCAGGGCGCAAATTAAAAACTTCTTGCACAATCAAGGTAAGTTGTTCATCTGTCAGCTTACTTGTTCCAAATGAAGTGACCGCTACAGCCACGGGACTTGCCTTACCGATGGCATAAGAAAGAGCGACCTCGCATCTTTCAGCTAAGTCGCTCCACACAATGTTCTTCGCGATATACCGTGCCATATATGCACCGCTGCGGTCAACCTTCGTCGGATCTTTGCCGCAAAGGGCTCCGCCGCCGTGTGACGCAAGACCACCATAAGTATCCACCATGATTTTTCTGCCCGTCAGTCCTGTGTCAGCAGCGGGGCCGCCCTCTACGAAACGTCCACTGGGGTTAATGAGTATTTCGGTAGCATCATCCATCGGGAAATCCTCAAAGCATTGCCACAAGACATTATTCATAATATCCGTGCGCAGCTGCTCCTGCGTTTTATTTGCCTCATGCTGGACAGAAATCACCACAGCTTTCACACGTTTGGGTTTACCATCTTCATATTCGACAGTAACCTGACACTTGCCGTCCGGTAGAATGCCTTTGATAAGTTTACCTTCGCGGCATTCATCAATGCGCTTGGCAATGCGATGCGAGAGCACTAGCGGCAAAGGCAAATACTCTCGCGTTTCCTTTGTTGCGTACCCGTATACTGTGCCTTGGTCACCTGCGCCGACAGATCCGTAAGGATCACATATGCCGTTTCGCGCTTCAATTGCCGTATCCACACCGGCTGCGATATCCGCACTCTGTCGATGAACGAATACGAACACAGTAAACTTCCAAGGATTATACCCGACCTCGCGCAGGACATTTCGCACGATAAACCGAATATCTACTTTTTCGCTACAGGTGATTTCGCCCGCTACGATAATTTTGCCCTTAGTCGCCATAACCTCGCAAGCTACGCGAGAAGCTCTGTCCTTTCTGAGACAAGCATCCAAGATATTGTCGGCGATCAGATCGCAGAGCTTATCCGGATGCCCTTTGCATACACTTTCTGCTGTTTTGTAAGTTGTCATTTCACATTCCTCCGTTTATTATAGTGCGCCCCGACGGGCATTGAGCAACTTTTCCATTGCATCGTCTTGAGGTGTTACACCGCGATATTCTGTTGTGCAGTTTTCCCGTACCACCTGATAAATCTGGAACCAGATGTTGTTGGCCTGCTTCATGAAATTTTGAGACATTGAAACATAGGGGGACGGAATAGCATTGCCGGTGGTGGGGTGCTTAGCAAGGAAGCCAAACTCGCTGATTGCCTGCTCGCACTGGATCCACCGTGCCACACTCTGAGCGTATTGTTCGATAAGCTGAGTAGTTACTAACTGTGCGCACCCTCGCTCCTTGAGCCATTGCCATGTATTGTTGAAAATTTCTGCCGCCAGTGTTGTGGAACCGTCTTTCTGTTTCGCGGTAAGATAGCCTCTTGGCTTTGGCATTGATTCTCCGGTAAGCTCCGTCATGTCTGTAAAGTCCATGATGGTCAACTTTCGATTACCGGGATTGCCATCTAAAATTTTTTCGGCGAGGGCTTTCTTTTTTTGCCCTGAGCCGATTCTTGCACCGCCCCTGTTGGTGCCGTCTTTTGCCATATTCATCACACTCCTTACCGATGGGGTATATTAGCTGTTTGAAACTGCGATTTCTCACACGAAGCCCCACGCCGCTGTCCGCTTTCGATAGCTTTAGAGATCTGACCGCCCCCACCGGTCACCGCTATCTGCAGTAATGCGTGAGTGACACGACTTGCATAGCGACATGAGATTACTCACATCATTTGTTCCTCCGTGACTGAGCGGGAGAATATGGTGTACCTCTTCAGCGGGGGTTAAGCGATCAGCTTTTTTACACTCCTCACATAGCGGGTGAGCCTTGATGTAACGGTCGCGTATGCGTTTCCATGCACGACCATATCTTTTGTTGGTTTCAGGCTCGCGCTGGAAATGATTATAGTGGCGCGTTGCCTGCCGTTGATGTTCCACACAATACAAACCATCCGTCAGTTTTGGACAACTGGGGTATCGACACGGCCGCTTTGGTTTCTTTGGCATAGGGTCACCTCCTTGGGCATAACAAAAGCCCCGGGGGATTTTCCCTCGAGGCTCTGCTTTATTCTGGTTTCCTAAGTATATACTATCACAAAGGAGTACATGACAAACAGTGACATTTACTGCTGAGTTTGCTGAACTGTAATGTTTTCTATTGCTTCATCGTGAAGTCGGTATACATGGCGCACATTATAACCCATATCAACAGCTATCTGCTCCCAAGTCTTGAAGCAGAGGTAGCGCAGCTCCAGAAGCGTCTGATGCTCTGTGTTATCCACGGTTTTGATGAGCCTGACCATTTCGCGCTTCAGGTCAACGAGCCGATTGATGTCACGGTTGATTTCCGCTTGCAAGTCGATTATCTTTGCCACAGCATCGGCCATCGTTGATGTACTACGATTTGGATTGCGAGGCATGCCCGTTAGGGTGTAGGTGCATTTCGTAGCCAGTTCATTTAGCGAAGCAATCTGCTCCAGCTTGGAATTTATACGCTGGTCGAGCCTATATGCCTGCCCGAGATATGCTTTAACAGTCATGCCGTCACCTCCGTTTTCAGCTTGGTGATGAGCATTTCCGGGTCGATGCTCGTCAGCACCCCAAACCAGCCGGAACGGAAGAACTGTTCAATCCGCCTGCGCTCATACTGCGCTGAACGGTTGTTGGGATTTATAGAAAGAGTACGCAGTGCCTTGCGGTAATCCTTGACCGCCTGAAGAATGATGGCGTTAGCCAGATTATTATAATTGTCAATCATATGTGACACGCTCCTAAACTTTATTTTTTGAAGAAGCAGTGTCGCATTGTTAGCATTGTATATGTAAAGCACGGATGCGTTGTTTTCATAATCATTGCAGGGAGCCGTTAATAACAGCTCGCACCTCGTCAACCGAACGGACTACCGAAGCGGTGCCGCCACAGGCGAGGATTTTATGAATAGTTGCCTCTTGCAGTTTTGTTGTTTTGCCGACCGGTGTTTTTACTTCAAATGCGTAAAACTTGCCATCAATACAGGCAATGATATCCGGGATACCCGCTGTGCCGTATATTCCGCCATGCTCTTTCCAAGCGAAGCACTTCGGCACGGTTTTTAAATAGCGAAGGATTTTAGATACGATTTCTTTTTCAGACACATGATCCTCCTTGTAACTTATTTGCAGCTTGTAACCTCGTAACCTGAAAATATATAGGTGTGCATATATTTACACGCACACACGCGCACGCGCTATGGAGGTTTTTGCTCTTGCGTGTATACCCTTAATTTTAGAAGTTACAAAGTTACAAAAGATAAGAAAAATCAAATTGTGCTTGTATATAGCGGTTTTTGGGCGTAACTTTTCTTGTAACTTTTCCTCTTCGGGAAGTTGCGTTTTGGCCTGTGAGGTTACATTTACACTGTTCATAGCGGTTCTATCTCTGTGATCTCAAAGCCGGACACATCACATCGAGCCTTCAACAGCTCATAATTGAGTGTCCAAACACGCCGATTTTCTGATCCGATGCGTTTTTGCACATTGCTTTCAAGAAAATAATCTGAGTGAGCCAGCTGCTTTTTGAATTGTGCGTAGGTCAGTGTTTCGCCGACAACGGCGTAATCCTTGCGGTATTTGGTATATTTGTCGTATACGGGGTTGAGCCGAAGCGCCAACACGGTGTTACCATCGCAGAGGGTGTATTCACTTTTTGGATCCAGCCCCATGCGCGACATTATTTCAAGCGTTTGCTCGACCACGCTTTTATTACTCAAGCCGCCATCAAGCAAATATTCCTTTGCCGCAAATTCGATGTACTTTGTGCAGCGTTCAAGGTTATGTGGGAGTGCCTCATGCCAAGTAAGACCGAGCGACTTGCATAGCTTTTCGAGTAGCCGCAAACCGGTTACCATACAGGCAAGGTTATTAACGATTCGCGACGGAAGCTCCTTGCTGAAGCATCCAAGCGCTTCCTCATACCATGAATAACATTCGTTTACTGTTGTTTTCAGTGCGATATTCAATAAACTATGCCCGAAGCTACCGAGCATATCGGCACATCGGCATAACTCTTGAAAAGTCGTACGATATCCTACGGGTTTCAGGTCTTTCTTGGAAAATAATAGCTCGATGCTGCGTTCCCTGATTGCAGCTTCATCTGCCGATTCCTCACCGGCGACCACAAGCGGGGCGAGAAGCTCATAACTTACAATGCTTTGGTCGGCGCGTCCGCGAATACCTTCTTGACCATCATAGCTGTTACGAAAATGGTTCAGCAGCGCATCAAGTCGATATTTGTCAATCTTTGACGGCTTGAATTCATCCAGTGCCATCGGAATGACATTAGAGGATGCCGCGTCTTTCATCAGAGTGAATGCCGTCGTCTGGCCGGCTGCGATGATTTTTGCTCTTGAAAAGACGGGCATAATAACCCGCTCCAGCGTATTGCTTTTACCGCTGCCTGCTTCGCCGATGAGCATAAGATGAGGAAACTTCACATTCTTCTTTCGCAGATGCTCTTTTATGAAGCAACCACACATCCATGCTAATATTGAAGTCGTTTTTGCAGGTTCGTTGTAGGACATCAGCTTTTCACCTAATTTCTGAAGCTGGGCCGCCGCTAAGGGCTTTGCTGACAGAATACTACTGTCAATGCTGCAATACTTTTCGAGTTGAATGATGTCATCGACATCTGTACTATTTGAGTCAACTGCACCGTCCATTGAAACAAATACCATCTCTTTTTCATGCTCGTAGATACCCATGGCCTTAACGCCTTTTTTTACATGCCAGTCTAATTCGGAGATATATGCTTTTAGCAGTTCCAAATCACCATCAGAGCCGGTGTAGCTTAGAGCAATGGTGCGCTTGTTGAGTGCATTTTTGAATTTCTGCTGGTTGGCAAAATCCGTTGACATGAAGGTCAACCGGTATGTCTCACCGCGCACGGTTACGAGGTCAGCAGTAAGTTGTGTTTCCTCATCGGCAATAATCATTTCAACCGGTATAAACACGAAGTTTGTAAGCAGATAGATGTTGTCGTTTCTCTTTCGGTAATATTGACCCTTATACTCAAATACAGCTGCGTCACCACCGGGAGCGTATACATCTTCGGTTATGTCACAGGCCTTTGACAGCGTTTCTTCACCATAGGTTGCTCCGCTGGCATGATGCCGCTTATCCCATTTTTCACGGAACAAGCCGCTTTGCCGAAAGAGCCTATCCATCTGCTCTTTGTTCTTGCCAGACCAGAACGCCAACTTGCAGCAAAGAGCCATGTCCGCTTCGGACTGACTGGCGTAGTTCTCTTGCCACTCACCTTCCCAGAGCTTCGTAAATACCTCGCCGTTTTCGGCATTCTTTGCAAGCTCTAAAAGGTCATCGTCTGTAAGCTGAACGGATGTATTCTTTTGCGTCTTTTTATTTTTTCTTTTGGGAGGGCGGATATATGTTTCGTGAATCCATTTAAGCGTTCCGTTATCCTCGGCGACGGTATTAATAGCACAGTCAAGCTTATTTCCGGTCATTGTGAAGTAGCGGGTATGCTCGTACATTTCCACGCCGGTCTTGGTATTCTTGTTGCCGGTACCGGGTATTTTGCCTTTATAAAAAAGATGAACGCCGGTGCCGGAGGGCGAAAACTCCATGTATGTTGGTTGCCTTGCGATGATAGCCTTGGCCGTATCGTTAAATGTCTTTGTTTCGGGGTCATAACAATGATCAATGTCTACACCCACAAAATCATCGTCCTTAGAGAACATAAAGCCCACACCCGTAAAACCATAACGCTCCACTGCATCGGCGGCAGTTGCATAATCCGTCCATGTCGCCGGGTTATTAGATGCAGCACCCTTGCCTGATACCGGGTTAAACGGCATCTTTTTATCCTTGCCGCCATCCTTATCGGGGATGAGCCGCCAGTTGACCCATTGCTTTCGTTCCATCAGCTCTTTTGGATAGGTCATATTGTTTTCACCTCGCAGTCTTCCGTAAAATACCGTATCAGCATATTATGTTTTTGCGCCTTGCGTATTTCGTAGCTCATGCCTTCGGATACGGTATCACCAAAAACCCACAACTCCTGGCATTTTCCGAGCAGGACACGCCCGAAGAAAAGCCCGAGCTTACGGCTGTCCGGATCGTGCTCATCCATAAACTGCGGGTAGAGCAGATGCGGTGCGAACGGAATTGCATATTGCTCTACAGCGAAGCGACAATAGTTTTTTGTGCGCTCGGTGTTTGCTTTTATATCCCCGGCGAATGGCGAACAGATGAATACGAGAGGGCGATATCCCGTACCATAGCGGCGTTTTAACTCATCGCGCAGTACCATGCGCATGGCTTGGTATGTCGTTGGGTCGTAATAACCTTCAGAATTATATTTATCTATCCACATCACGCACCCTCCATTTCAACCAGATCGCCGAAATCCATGCCGTATGCGGCCTCAGCGATGATCGGCACATCGAAATCAGTAAAGGGCGTCTCTTCCATGCAAGTTTTAACAAAAGAGACTGCTTCATGGAGCTTGTCTGCTGGGATTTCAAATACCAGCTCATCGTGGATTTGTAAAAAAGGCTTAAGCCACGGGCGTTCTTTCAAGCCGGCAGCAATGCGTCCCATTGCCAGCTTGATGATATCGGCGGCAGTGCCTTGAATCGGGGTGTTCATGGCACAGCGTTCTGCAAAAGAGCGCTTGCCCCAGTCGGGCGAGAGAATGCCCACAATGTATCTGCGGCGGCCGAGCCATGTCTCCGCATATAGCGTAGTGGCGGCTCGTTTCTTTGTTTCGTCCTGCCATTCGGTCAAGCGAGGATAGCCGTTCTTCAGGTTGTCGATGATCCCTGCACATTGCTCCTTGGACATATCGAGCCCCGCCTTGAATTTCAGCGTTTTTTGCAGCCCACTCGGAAATAGCCCGTAAAACACACCGAAGTTGCAGTTCTTTGCGATAGTACGACGCTCCTTGTAATGCGGTTCATTCTTATCCGCCGCCTTTTCGAACGGAATACGGAAAATAACCGAGGTAGTAGCCGCGTGAATATCACCGCCGGTTCGATAGGTTTGAAGCATCCTTTCATCACGGCAATAAAAAGCACCGACGCGCAATTCTATCTGGGAAAAATCCAATGAGACAATCAAGCTGCCCTTTGGCACTGCTAGAAAACCTCGCACACCAACCGGGTCATTATCTTTGCGCGGGCAGTTTTGTAAGTTCGGGTTACGCGAGGCAAAACGTCCAGTCTCTGTACCGAGGGGCATGAGGTCGGGATGGATTCTCCCTGTCGCCGTATTGATATGTGTTAAGTACCCGTCAATGTAGGTGCTTTTGAGTTTGCCCCATTTACGGTATTCCTGTACCAGTTCAAACAGGCGAACAAGCTCCGGACGCTTGTCTCGGCAGTATTCGGTGAGCATTATCATTGTTGCATCGTCCGCTGCTTCCTGATGTTTTTCTGTTGTTTTCAGTACCGGAAGACCAAGGTCACTGAAGAGGTACCTCTTGAAAGCTGATGTGGATGCATTTGCTCCTATGTCCACGCCGCCGGTCATTTCGGTGATTTCAGTACGGAGGACAGTAAGCTTTTCCTCGGCTTCCTTTTGTCTTTTCAGCATTGTCTCCACATCCATAGGAACACCGTTATACTTCATAATCCCACAGTAAACTGAAGTCGGCGATTCGACGCGCTCCACGATTTCTCTGTGATGGGGTAGGTTTTTGGCAAACCATTCGTTGAATTTATGATACAGCCGCAAGGTGTAGTCACTATCGGCACAAGCATAACGAAGGGTTTCTTTATCAGCTGGATCCATCTCATCAAAAAGACGTCCTGCCGTTACAGTTGCAAAATCCGGCATATCCGCACCGAATAGTGACGTCGAAAGCAGCTTCAAACCGCTATCCGACAGGTTGCGAAACTCAAATTTACTCTTAAGCGTCAGTTGCGCTGCCGCGATGGTATCATAACAAGGCTCGCATACGACGAAACCCAGTGCATACAGGAACATCGCCTCAAAGGAAAGGTTGTGTGCCACCTTAACCACACTTGGATTTTCAAACAGGGCTTCTCTTAGGTATTCCGCCACACCAGTGGGGTCAATGGCATTAGTTCCAACCTTATGTGAGAGGGGTATGTACACCGAGCTTCCTTCCTTGACCGAAATGCTGATACCAACAATATGTGCCTTGTGTGCGTCCAGTGCCGCCTTCGGCTCGTCGCGCCATTCATCATCCGGCGCTGTCTCAAAGTCAAATGCAACGACGTCCGCACCGCTGATATAATCGTGTATTTCTTTATTTGTATAGATAATGTTGTAATCCATAAATTGCTCCAATCTGCCGCTTGAGGCCGGGTAGTACATGACCACCCGACCTGCGGCTTTATGTTTTAAGCGAGCGGCTCTATAACTTCACCTGTTTCGGGGTCAATGTTTGCAGCTACATCAACGGAGGATTCGTTGTCGTAACCGACACGAACGGAGAAAGCTTTGACCTGTTCGGTAAGTCCTGAAATAAGAGCGAATTCCTCGCCCGTTAAATCGCGGTCGACCGAGAACTGCGCTTGTGAATATGCAATACCGCTGTTGTTGGTGGCCTTTTTTAGGGTGAATTTAGTGACTACCGAATTAGATTTCTTGCCTTTGGAGAGCAGCCGCATAATGTAGCGAGTAAAGTCCTTAAGCGATCCGGTCGGAAGGGAGAGGATCATCGGAAAAATCTCGCCCTCCCGGAGCAGATAAATGCGGCGACGGTTTTTACAAGCTTTCGCTCCGTTCTCTCCAGAACCGAATTTGTTAAACGGACACCCCGCGCAATCGCCGCCGGGGTTGCCTACGCCGGTGATGCCGTCAAAGCTGCCGCAATCAGGGGGATTGGAGCCGCCCGTATACTTGTCGGTATAGTAGGCATACAGCGGGTGGTGATGCAGGATAACTGCCGAAAACTCCTTGACGGTTTCAGGACTGTCGGGATTTTCACCGGGAATTTCAAATACCGTCATACCTGCGGCAGGAATTTTTATGCGTTCAAAACTGCCGGATAAACCGGAAAGCTCCTCGGTGAGCGCATCGTTTAAGTTAAAATCTTTCAGTGCCATAAACGCACTGTTCTTGGTGGTAAGAGCTTTGTTTTCGTTGCTTTTCATGGTATTTTCATCCTTTCATTATTTGCGGGTCGCTTTGCGGACACCCACAGTGGTTTTTTCAAACACATTGACCAGACCATTAAGCCAATCGGGTAAAACATCATCGTTTTCAGATATCTGTTCTCTGACAAAAGCCGATAAGCTGTTGGCGTTGACGGTTTCGTAAATCAATCCGCCATAACCCTCGGCACGAAGTACTTCGAACAAATCCTCTTTGCGGTCGGCCATCGCTGATGCACGTGTGGTATTGGTAAGGCAGAACACTGTACCGGAACGGGTAAAATTCTGCGTTTCGGTATCCGTCATAAGCTGTGCCAGTACAGCGTCGACTTCCTCCAGTTCGGCATTAATGTCCTTGAGGCTTTGCTCAATTTCCTTTTTCTCATCGCGCAGGGCTTTAAGCCTATCTGCGAGTTCAAACATTTTTTCTGAATTGTCCATAGCGATAATCTCCTTCATTAAATAAATGGGTTGTTGCCGTAGCGATAATCATCAACCAGCGTCTTGGCGAGGTTTGCCTTATTCTTCAATGCTTTCAGCACTTTTTCGTCGACTGTACCCTGCGCGGTGAGATAGATGTAAGTACATGGCATACGCTGACCGGCGCGATGAATGCGGGCTTTGCATTGCTCGAAATTCGACATCGAGTAATCCAGAGAATAAAACACCATTGTGCTTGCCGCTGTGAGCGTGATGCCCAATCCCGCAGTCGCCACCTGTCCAACAAATATAGGTACATCGGGGTCATGCTGAAATCTTGCAACATGCTCGTCGCGGTCTTTTACACCGCCTTTGATGAGTGAATAATTGATGCGTTTTTTCTCAAGCATGGCGCAAATGGCATCCAGTTCCGGTACAAAGCGGGCGATAATGACGAGCTTGCGGTTCTCCTCCAACGCCGAATCGATGATATCCTCCAGCACGTCCAGTTTTGCTTTACTAACCTGTTCAGTAGCGCTGCTTTCATCACTGCCAATGAAACCGCCCGTAAGTTGGGACAGACGAAGGAGCTTTGTCAGTACATTTGTGATGGTGACCTCGCCGTCAGACAGCTCGGCATAACTTTCTTTGACAAGACTCTGATACAGTTTCATTGCCTTCGGCTCCAGTTCGACTTTACGGATAATGTCTGTCGTTTCCGGTAGGTCGAGGCAATCCTTTTTTGTTGCACGAAATGCAACAGAGTGCATGCGGCGAGTAAGTTCATCCTCCATGTTCTTTTTCAAAACGGGTGTGTGATTGCCGTAGCCGGTCATGAAAAAGAAGCGATTTCTGAAACTGTAAAAACTCTGTCCGAAGATACGTGGGTCGAGAAACTTGTACTGGCTGAATATGTCGATTGCCTTGTTCGTTACAGGTGTCCCCGTCAATAGCAGTCGGTATTTAGCCACTAATCCTAACCGGTGCATTGCTTTAGAAGCGGCGATATTGTGCGTCTTGATTTTGTGCCCTTCGTCGGCGATGATAAGGTCAGGCTTCCATGCTGCAAGTTCGCGTTCTAACCGCCATGCCGATTCGTAGTTCACAACGACTATTTGAAGAGGCTGGCCGGTCATATGCCGGAGAGTATCGAGCTTTTTTTCACCACTCCCTTTGAGCACAGCAAGCGTGTAATCAAAATCTGCATACGCATCGTGTTCGTCTTTCCATACACCTGTAACTGAAAGCGGTGATACCACAAGCACCCTGCGGATGCGTCCGGCAAGATACAAAGCGCCTTCGACCGCTATCGTCGTGAGAGTTTTTCCAGTACCCATTTCCATGAGCAAGGCAGCACCGTACCCCGCTGGCGAATACGTGCTTCCCGGTAAAAGTCCAAGTTTCTTGCAGATAAAATTGAAAGCGTTGATCTGGTGGGCATAGGGCTTTACCTTAATTGGCATTGGCAGCATTGGTGCGTTGTCATTGTTCGGCATTGGCAGCATTGGTGCGTTGTCATTGTTCATTGACTTCATCACCTCCGCCGGGCAGTTCCGTAATGGATACGCACTCGACGCTGTCACCCGGCACGATAACCATCACACGGCGCTTTTCACCTAAGAAGTGCCGAAGTAGTCGCTCGCGCATTGATACACGTCGGCATCTGACGACACCGCCCTCGGTGGGCTTCTTCGAAACGCTGATTTTCAAATTGTGTTTCATTTTTTCTCCGTCCTTTCCGAGGGACGGTGTAGATGTGTCCCTCGGTATACGGAGAAAAGGCGGGTGTTTTATACACCCATTTCTAAAAATGCTTTTTAAATTTTTTCTTTGCGCTTTCGATTGATTTCCACGCAGCGTTTGGAGCGACGTCTTCGATACGGGCAATCTCATTAACCGACAAACCATCAGCAAGCATTAACAGTCGCCGTTTCTGTGTTTCCGAAAGCTTGTCCAGCGCAGTGTTGATCCGAGCGGCGTCTTCTTCGCGTATCAAATCGGTTTCGGGAGTAGTGTCTGTCGCATACTCGAGTCCCTCGTAATCGATAGCGTCGAGCGAATAGCAGTGGTAGCGCTCCTTGCGGGCGAGATTGCTCTCCTCGCGTCGTGATGCTGTTATGTAGTTGCCGATTTCCTCGTTGACTTCAACTTCTGATGTGGTTCCATCTGCGAATTTCCATTGAATTTTCATGCGTTGTGTCCTTTCCGCCTGTGTGCGGATGAAGGCGACAAGGACACATAAAAAGTCGGTGCTTCGATGTACACCGACCGTTGCGCCTAAAAAATGGGCATGACAAGGCACGGTGGGTACATCTGAGGCTCCGAACACGGCATTTGCCGTGCTTGGAACTTCCTATGTATCCCGCCGCCTTAATGCGCATCTCAGGCTTTGAGATCTATTTTTTCAGCAAAATGTGTTCATTTTTGCAGTTAATGCGTTTGCGAAAGCAAATAAACTATTGACATTTGCAAAATTTTGTCATATAATACCTTTAGTTTGTTGCATCGGCTGTTGCAACCAGCCTTGTATTGCATTTTTTTCAGATATGAATCATTCTGCTGACAATATAATTGTATTTGATTTTCTGTTTTCACCACGGAACGCAACGGACTGATTCGGACCGATTCGGACTATGGGCAGAGAAAGGAGAGGCACTTGTGAAGCCGGATGAATATTTCAGAATGATGTATCCCTATATTGGACAAGCAAAGCAGCCAGCAGAGTATCTAGATGACCTACTCTGCAATTTTGTCGTGGATGATGCAGACTTCGCCGGAAGCCCTCTGACTGATAAAACTCCAGATTACAAAAATCGCATATATAACGGATCGAAGCCGTTTCCAATATCACTTGCGGCACAGCTTCTAGACGCAAGTGACCCTATGTGCTTTTCAGCTTATATAAATGACAGCCTTTCTAATGATCTCGCAGAAAATCTTGAAAAGGAATTAACAGAGCTTGGCATTGATATCCAAGGCGATGATGTCGCCGATAAATGCGCCAAGCTCTTTGTTTCAATTTTGACGGAAACTGCGAGGCGAACAAAAAGAAAAGACACCCCCGCCGGTGCTGCTTCATATGGGAAGCAGAAACTAACAGGAGTGCCAATAGCAACTGTATATGTAAGGGACGGAAAAATTTCAATTAACGGGCAGGTGTTTAACCTACATAAAAAAATAACTCCGCCCGAAGATATTGCCCAAGAGGAAATGCCATACATTAAGGCGCTATTTGCTGCTTACGCACAAGCTACAGGTATGGCTTGTGTAACGAAAGATAATTTGTCTACACTTAACGCCAGATATCGCCGTAACTATTCGGATCAGCGTGAAAACTATTATAATGCTGTTCGGGTAGAGCGTTCAGTGCGTGAAATATTCGAGAATGGTGATGTGGAGTTTGGCAAGATAAAGGAAGATGCTTACAACGGTATCATTGATGTATGTTGGAATGATTTTGATGACGGTTTTAAACGCCTATTGGCTGTTTTAAATCAGGTGTCACAGATAACGCTAACAAAATCTTTTCTCACGCAAATCAAAGATCTTATCAACAACAGCGAAAAGAAAGGCATTTGCCATATGCTGGTGAATGACGGGAAAATCCAGTGGGTGTTTGACGATGATTGAACTGTTTAACACCCCGTTCGAAACTTCACTCCGCGTTCTTCTGACCCTACGCGTATTTGGAGAAGCTATGACGCTGGACAAAATTGCTGCCGCTGATTTTATGACGATTTATGCTCGTGATTTTAGCCTTGCTGCGTACAACCTGAATGGTGACAACAGCTTAAGTTTTAGTGAAGTAGCGTCAAAGAGAGTGCTTGTTGGCAAGGCAATTAAGCAGCTTGTACTTAATAGGCTCGTATCAGCAGTACAAAACCGAAGCGGCTTTACATACGAAATAACAGCACAAGGAGCGCATATATGTGATGAGCTGACTTCCGACTATACCGATGAGTATATTGTTATGTCTCAAGCGGTTTGCAAGTATATTGAAGGCAAGTCAGAAGTTGAAATTCTTGCAGAAATTAATAAAAGAGCACTTAGCGGAAAGGAGGAGTGAACATGGCAGATTTTTATATAAATAAGCTGATAGTCAAGGGTGCCGGTAAAAAGGATGCTGTTGCGGAGTTTGCCAGAGGGCTTACGATTATATCGGGTCCTTCAAACACAGGAAAAACTACCATCCTTCGTTGCATCGATTATATTTTTGGCAGTGATAATCTTCCGTTTGCGGGTGCCACGGGTTATGATACTATTATGCTTTTTGTCAGCACAGAAGATGGCTCGATTCAATTTACGCGCAAGCTGGAATCAAACAAAATCGATGTAGTTAGTTCTGACGATAGAATCGAAAGTGGTACTTATAAAGCCAGAAACGCGACGAAAACCATGGAATCTATCAGTAAGGTTTGGCTTGCTTTAATTGGTATAGAGGATGACCATGACATAATTGCCAACGAAAATTTTAGACCACAACATCTGACATGGCGCACCTTCCTGCCCGTAATCCTAATAAAGGAACGTCAGATAGAACGAGAGAGTTCTATCCTTATGCCGGAAGGCGGTGCAAAAAGCATACAGGGGCGCACAGCTTTCCTCTCATCTTTATTGTTTTTGATATACGGAAACGACTTCTCCAATTTTGATGAACGCGAAAGCAAAAAAGAACGAGCTATACGAAAAGCAGCAGTAGAAAAGTATATCAATAAAGAGCTTTCCGGAGTTGCAGACCGAAAACAAAGTATCCTTGATATGATTGGTGCATTTGACGGGTTGGACGTCCAAAAAGAAATTGATAATGCAGTTCAGGCATTATCGGATATCGAAGAAAAAATATCAGCCGCGATGTCAAACAGCCAGTCGTTACTCAACAACATGCTAGCGAAGAAAGAGCGTTTGACAGAATGCCAAATGCTTATATCACGCTACGCCGCACTAAAAACGCAGTACAGCGCAGACATAAAACGGCTTTCATTTATCGTTGACGGCGAAACCGTTATGAAACATGTGTCGCATGACTCTAACTGCCCGTTTTGTAATGGGAAAATCCCGACACAGAATACGAAATCTTACATTGAGGCTGCCCGCTCCGAGCTTTCAAGGATAGTGGCTCAATATAACGACCTTGTTGGTGCAGAAGATGATATCAAACAACAAATACAGGAATTACAGACAGAGATTGTGCTACTGACAGAACAGAAAAGCAGTGTAGAAGAGCTGATAGCAAAAGATCTGCAGCCACAAGCCAGAGCTCTTTCTGAGACCATTGATGCTTATCGCGTATATATACAGTTAAACTATGAGCTCGATGTAATACGCCGCCTCGCTGATGGATGGTATAGCGACCTGCGTGATATGCAGAACGAAGATGTATCCGAAATTAAATATAAGCCAATGGACAAGTTTGATGACCGATTTTGGGAAGGGATGGATGCTGCACTAATTGAAATATTGACGGAGTGCAAGTACACACCTCTTATCTCAGCGCGATTCTCAAAGAGCTCTTTCGACTTAGAAATCAACGGACAAGCAAAAGCTTTAACGCAAGGTAAAGGTTACTGCTCCATTTTAAATACGATTGTGGTCATGGCATTTCGCAAATTCATGTTGGAAAATGCTGTTTACAATCCTGGGCTATGTATCGTTGACACGCCGCTACATGGAATTGATGAGGGAACAAAGAATGAAACATCGGAGAGTGTACAAACCGCTTTGTTTCAGTACTTCATCAATAGCCGAGAAATGGGACAGCTGATAATCGTGGAAAACGAGCGGACGCTACCTAATCTCGATTATAGTCAGAACGGTGTAAGACGAATCATCTTCACAGGCATCGTCGGTGAAGATCAGTGTGGTTTTTTGCATGATTGCAAATTTGATATACCACAATCCCCAAAAGAGTGATATGAGGTGGTATCGTGCATTTTAGTTACAATAACTTATGGAAGTTATTAATCGACAAAAATATGAACAAGCAGGATTTGCGAAAAATGACAGGTATCAGTTCCGCTTCAATTGCCAAGCTGGGCAAAGGCGAGAATGTAAATACCGAAGTGCTCCTGCGTATATGTAAGGCACTAAATTGTGATATATCCGATATAATGGAATTCGTCCCAGGTTCGTGTGATGATTTCGGCAAAGAGTGAGATAAAAATTACTGAGCATATCATCAATTGATTAATGTTGGTACATTTTTGGGTGAATAAAGAAGGGGTTTAGCTATGGCAACTGATCATAATATAAAATTACATAGTGCTGATATATCGACCAGCTGTCTTATCAATGCGGTTAGAGTTTCTTTTGGCACATGGTTGTCAGGTAATAAGAGCAAGCATGAAACAGCACTTATTCTATCATCGCTTGATAGTGCCTCTGAGCAGATGTTAAAGCGAAAGATAATAGATTGTTCACTGTGGGAAATAACAAACCCCGCTGTTTTCATTGAGGTCTATAATAAGGCACGTGACAACAAGTTATTTAGAGTAATGGATAAGAAATGCTATTTATCGTTTATGCGGGATGGGCGAGTGTTTTTAAAGTTCCTCAAATCAAAGCCAGCTATACAGATTGATAATGCTTCGAAAAATATATCACCTTTGGACGAACAGCAAACTACACCTTTGACCATCAAAGATGCAGTGGTAACGGTGCTTACAGAATCATCCCAGGCATTAACCGCTAATGAAATATATGACGAGATAGTAAAACGTTGCTTATATACATTTGGGGCGCAAAACCCTGTTAACGTTGTTCGAAATATTATCGAGAGCGCTTGTGATAATTCTACATACTCTGAACAAAATAGAGCTTCTGTGCCATACTTTCACTTTGAAGTAAATGAGGCTGGTAAAAGAGTTTATTGTCTATTAAATGATATACAAAAATACCACCAGCAACCTGTCAATACAAACGTTTACTCCTCATCTCTCAACAACATCGTTGATCTTGAAGAAGGAAAAGCTGGCATAAGAGAAATTCTTGAAGCCCACTTTCAGACGCTTTACGGGTACAGTAATATCAGTATTCTATGGAATGCAGCTCAGGATACTCTACCACTGTTTCTAAATGATAATGCTATTAATACTGCTGATCAACTATGGCGCCTTACATACAATGCTTTTGAAAATGAATATGTAATGAGTTATCCTCACATATGGAAAGCGCAGCCAAATTATCCACAGAGCTATGTAGGTGTTATCATCAACCTTGCTAGACAGTTAGGTGGAACCGTTACCAGAGAACAAATTGATGATTATTTCACACGTATTAAACAAAGGTCGCCTATCAACGCGACGGTTATACGTCAGGGATTATTGATGTTCTACGCTTCTAAACATTTCATACTAACAGAGATTGTTGAATTGACAAATGAGCGTTGTGCCGCAATAACAAAGTCATTGAACAAGCTCTTTGCGTGCGAAAATGTGTCTTACATTGTATTACGGGACATAGCCTCTAAATGGTTTTCATCATTACCAACAATAAAGGGTGGTTTGAGTTGGACAGCATTACTGTTACAAGAAACCTTAAGATTGAGACCCGGAATTGGCTATAGGGTAATATTTTCCGGTCTTGATGGACAAGCGCTTGATACACTCGGGGCCGCAATTGTTCCAAACGAATCGGATATCAGCTGTTTTGCGGATTTGGTGCATCGATATTGTCAAGAGAGAAAAATATTGGGCAAGAAAATGGCTACAGAAGAACTTAGAACACTTTTACGTGACGTAGGTATGCTCGAAGGTAATGAACTAATTTATAACCTTCATAAAGCATTAAAAGACTACCGTTTTGCTTTCACAGACGAAAACAGAATGGTTAAGATATTGGAGAGATAAAAAGAATGTATGGTTATCAATGGACTGATAAAAATGGAATATATCGCCTTGTGCCTAACGCCAAGGTTATCAAAGAAATTCGACCCGTTTTTAGGGAGGAACTTGACTACTTTGGTTTTAATAATTACTGGAATTATCCAAAGACTGATGCTCCACTCCTTTGGGCGGAAGGGATCCGACGGTATGTTGTTAACGGAGAAGTAGTTGCCGAGGCCGTCGGTGGAGGGTTTTATACAAAGCCAACTATAAATGTAAAAAAAGAGAGATTAACACTTAAAGCAATAAACATTGAACACTTATGGAAAGAAAATGAAAGCCTCATGAGAGGGCTTGAAGATAAAGCGATTGAGTTTATACGCCAAATTCATGATGAATATGCCGCCAAAGGAATGAAGTTTGTTGTTGCTTTCTCTGGAGGTAAGGATAGTCTCGTTTTACTCGACCTTGTTGCCAAGGCCCTGAGACCTGACGAATTTGTTGTTATTTTCAGTAATACTGGAATGGAGTTTAGTGCAACGATCGACGCAGTAAAGAGAGCAAAGGAAAACTGGAGTAAGCTTCGTTTTTATGAAGCAGAGAGCCACATGTTACCGGAAACAACATGGGACGCTTTTGGTCCCCCAGGTCGAAGAATGCGGTGGTGCTGTTCAGTTCATAAATCAGTACCAACAATGCTAAAACTACGGGAAATTACTGGCGATTACGATGCTAAAGCAGTAGTCTTTGAAGGGGTGCGTTCGGAAGAGAGTTTTGCTAGATCTGAATATGAAACAGTCCGGGAAGGCGTAAAGAATATCAATCAGGTAAATGTCAGCCCTATACTCACTTGGGGAACAGCAGAGATTTATCTCTACTTGCTCAAAAACAAGATATTGCTTAACGATGCATATAAAGAAGGCTTTAATCGTGTAGGCTGTTCAGTGTGTCCTATGTCGTCTCCTTGGCGCGATCACCTAAGTTATGGATTCCATAAAGATGAAATTCAGCCACTTCTCAATGTGGTTGAAGATTATGTTGAAAGAGTCAAACCGGCCAAGAGTACCCAAAAGTATATTGAGAACGGCGGCTGGCGTGCAAGGATGGGGGGCCGTGGATTAAAAAACGGCGGCAATCGTGTCACCGAAGTAATAGATGGCGATAAGATAATTTTTAGATTTACAAAGAGAACGGGTAACTGGTTAGATGTTGCAAAAATACTAGGAGAAATAGTTGAGAAAAATGGTAATTCTTATACTCAAATTATTTCTCATCAAACATATACCTTTACGTTGGCAGGTGAAACGGTTACATATTCTCCATATACTCAAATGGACAGATTTGTTATTAGTAAACTGCGTGGCGTCGCATATAAAGTGGCGTACTGTATAGGTTGTAAAGCTTGTGTCGTGCAATGCCCCACAGGAGCATTTGAAATAACAGAAGAAAATAAAATCCTAATTCGTGAGGAATTATGTACTCATTGTGGCAATTGCATCAGTTTTACTGGTGGAAAAGGATGCCTTGTCGCAAAATCTTTATCGACTACGGAGGGAAATAATATGCAATTGAAAGGCATGAACAGATATCAAACATTCGGTTTCCGCCGTCCATGGCTAGAACATTTCTTTGAGCATGGTACGGACTGCTTTACACAGGGGCAGCTTGGAAACAGACAATATGATGCACTGCGTGTTTGGTTGCGCGAGGCAGAACTTCTTGAACCTTCAAACAAGGGAGATAAATCTGGAACGATGACCGAGTTATGCAATAAGCTCATTGCACTTGGAGCTGGCAATCCAATGGTCTGGGCTGTGATTTGGACAAATCTTGCCTATAACTCTGTTATCACAAAGTGGTATATGTTGTACACGCAAAGTGGCGAGACTTATGATAAGGCCGAACTTGTATTCATGCTTGGCGACGACTACTCTCCATCTACACGTGATAATGCGGTGACTGCTTTACTCGAAACTTTCCGCCACTCGCCAATTGGTACCGCACTCAAACAGGGTATTCCGATTCCTGATGGCGCAAGTTATAAGTTCGTGAAGCAAGGTTGGGATGCCCCAGAAGCCGCAGCAATTCTCTATGCGCTCTATAAGTTTGCTGAGGAAACAGGGCGATACACATTCACCTTAACTCAACTTGATAACGCTCGCGGTAATGCTGAGGCTAAGGGTGTAGACCCTGTAGCTATTTTCGGTTTAAATCCGAAAAATTTCAAAGCCATTGTGCAGGACATTGCGCTACAATATCCTGAGTTCATCCGTGTGGCATTTGTCCAAGACCTCGATAACATTATGCTTGTACCCGAAAAGAAAGCCATCGATGTGCTCGACATTATCACAGAGTAAAGGAGATAGAGGTATGAAGTACAGTAATTACATTGAATTGTCTGCAAACTACGAGTCTGTTGTTGATTTGGATGCAGAAAAACGCAACCCGAATCTGTGGCAAGAGTACATAGTCCACGATGATATGAAAAATGCTATCGACGCAATTTGTCAAACTATGTTATGGGAGGATAATGACAAGCGTCGTTCCTTTTGGATTCATGGAGCGTACGGTACAGGCAAGAGCTATGCAGCTATAGTGCTCAAGCATCTTTTTGAGGATAGTATTACTAATATCGAACCCTTTTTGAGTCGCCCTTCTCTTGCTGAATACAAAAAGCGTTTTTTAAAGATTCGCGAGAAAGGTGAATTTCTGGTCGTTTGGAAAAGCGGAGCAACTGACATCAAAAGCGGCACTCATCTTATGATGGAGATGGAGGTTAAGATAAAGGAAAAACTTAAAGAAAAGTTTGGCGAAAAGGCATATTATGGAACAAGCTCGCTTATAAACGCAGCAAAGGATGCCATTAACGACAAGAGTATCAACTGGACATATCTATTTACGGATATTCAATACGGCCTTTCTGACCAATATTCCGATTTTGATGAGTTCCAACAAGCGGTTTTGGACGGTGATTCTGATGCTATCCATCTTGTCAAGCGCATCTGTGACGATAATAAGCGCACCATGTTCACAGGTGTTGTAGATAGGTTTGAAGAATGGATAAAAGACATCATTGCCGGCAATAAACTTTCTGATACAGGTATCGTATTCATATGGGATGAATTTACCGGATTTTTAAGGGATTGCGGAGATGACAATGTACTGCAACGGCTTTCCGAATTGTGCAAATCTGTGGATAAAGATGGCAAGGCGAAACCTAATGCACCGTTCTTTATGTGTCTTATAGTTCACCGTGACCCTACTTGGGTATCAGAACTTGGTGACGAAACCTATGAGAGAATCTTGCATCGCTACCATGAATTAAAATTCCATATTACCGAGAGCGCTGCATACGATTTAATTGGCGATTCGATTATTCCTCGTCCAGGCATGGAAACCCAATGGGAAGAAGTAAAAAAGGATTTGATGAAATCCATTGAAAATTATAAGATTGAGTTTGATAATCTTGATCAGAGTATAAATATCAATGAGCGGCTTGCGAAACTATGTCCAATTCACCCTATGACACTTGCAATGCTTGCCACCGTAGCAGAACACTTTGGTGCTTCCCAGAGAACATTATTTCGGTTTATGAAAGACGAGGCAAAATCCTCAAAAGGCGTTGGATTTATCCACTATATAGAAAATAATGAACCAAATAAATGGCAATGGTTAACTGTTGATTATCTTTGGGATTATTTCTTTACTATAGAGTCCGACTCACGCGATAAAGATGTAAAGACATTTACCCCAGAAACATTAAAAGCTATACATCATTTTCAGAATAAGGCTGATTCGATTTCTGATGAATATGCGCTCCATGCCTTTAAGGCAGCATTGCTTTTAATTGCCGTAATGAGCGGTAGCAATATTAGTAATTTATATAGCAAACAAAATCGCCCGAGCAGAAAAATCGGTGCAACAAGAAATACTCTTTATAAGTGTTTTCGTGGCCAATTAGACCAGGCGACTATTGATGAATATCTTACTTCTTTTAAGGAAATCGGATTGCTTAGTATTGGAGAAATGCTTAACGGCGACGCTCGCTTAGAATTGCCCTATACAGGGAGCACAGACACATTCGATGTTAGGCTCGAGATGACCAAGAAAAAATATACGCGATATGCACTCTTCGCTACGAAGGGAATCTTTTCAAAAATGATAGAAAATGGAATGTGGGATCCTACAAGAGCTACTGCAGGGCGTGTGTACATCGCGGCTTGTTCGTCGGAAACCAATTCTCTATCTGCGCGTCTTGGGGAAGTTAAAAAGGAACTTCAAAACCACCCATATAAAATTGGTATACTTGTTGTTACTGTTTCCGAAGCGAGGGAGTATACCAGCTTTCAAGCAAAGATAAAGCAATTATCTTTGGAAGACGATAGCAAGCGTCTTGTTATCGCAATGCTTCGTGAACCATGCACAGCAGATTTGCTGGATCGTTGGCATAAAGCTATTACGCATAAAGAACTCTGCGCGGAAGAAGGCAAGTCAGGTGATGCAAGCAAATATGAAACAGAGGCGAACATGATTGTTGCCACATGGGCAGGTCCCGCATTAGATTCTCAGATCTATGCTTGCTATGGTGATATTCAATTCACAGGGGTTTATGGGAAGAGCGATTTGATGAAGCGGATAGAAAAAGATGTGATTTATACAGTTTTTCCGGCTGCTCCTGAGCGTCTTGTGACGGTTAACACAGCATATAGAAAGTGTACTGATAAAGTTGTCTTGGCTGGTCTGACTAAGGAAGTGACCAATGCGCAGGTTAATAATATTGTAAATGCTTTAAAGGCTATTGGAGCATGGGAAATTAATGACTTGGGTGGCCTGATAAGCCTGAGCGGTACAAACGCAGAGGTTATTTCTACCCTCGCTTCATATTTTCAGCAGGAATTTTCTCAAGGCGCGAAAATCTCGCTTGATTTACTTTGGGCGAAGTTACAGCAACCACCCTTCGGATATTACAACTCGATGACTGTTGGGTGCTTTATTGGACTTGTCATGCGTTCCCTCGTTAATGGCTCATTTAACTGGTTTGATGGCGTAAACACCCTGCCGCCAACAGCGGGTAATCTGGCGAGTATGGTCAGTAAGATGCTTGACGGAAAAACCATTAATCATAACCTCTCATCTGGCTCTGCTATTTGGCAAAAATTCAAGCAATATATTCAAAAATTATTTGGCCTTTCAGCTCAGGAGGTTGTTAGCGATGCAGAGGCACGAAAATTTATTAAGCAGACAATTACTAGAACTGGCGTTCCGTTTTGGGCAATAAAATATTTGCCTAGTGATAAATTTGGTGGCGATGAGTTTAAGTCGATAGTTATTCGAATAACAGATTTACTGTGCAGCTTCATCTATGAAACTACTGATGATCAAGAAACTGTGATGGCAGAAGTGCTTACACAGTTCAATGGTCGTGGACAACTTCGGCAAGCGATGACATCAATCCTTGCTGACAAAACGGTAATGCTTTCAGCGTTTAAGCAATTTATGTTTTTAAAGGTTAAGGAAATAGAAAATTTAAGCAAAAGCCTTGACTTGACCGATAAAGACATTTTTGATGCGCTTCGAATCTATCTACAGGATTCGATATCAGCCTGGCGCGAAGAACAAGTGGCAGAAAAACTTACAGAATTAGCGCAAGAATTCAAAGTGATTGATACCATTAAATCCGAAATTGGCGCGAACGTAAAAACCTATCGCGCCGTACAAAATGCTTTAAATAATGTCTTTGAACATATGAAGGTACCTGGAACAGTCATAGAGACATTATCCGTTAGCTGGATTCCGGCATTAAAACTTTTACGAGAGATTTCAAAAGTACCATGGACTGAGCTTCCTAACAAAAAAGTTGTAGTTGCAACTCTAGAAGGAAGCGCAAAAATCGCATGGGAAAATCTCTCTCAGCCCAAGCAGCTTCTAGAAGCAGTCTTCAATGCTCGCCGCATTATAGTTACTGATGATGAGCTGGAAGAGGTATATACTGCTCTAAAACAGCAGACATATGAAACGCCGATAAATGTTTTTGATACTAGGTTGAATGCATTGTTGGATAATGTTCAGTACACCCGTGACTCTGCAAAGGCTAAAGAACTATGGTATGATACCACGGGTACTAAAAGCGTACGTGATTGGTGTAATAACGCAAACATACCAATAGCGTGGTTGTTTGATGGAGCAAGCATTATGGCTATAAGGGCAATCAAGGCACTACAAGATGGACAAGTAGTAGAAAAAGATGCTCTTGCAAAAGCTATAACTTTCTTAAATGGCAGTGAGCTTGCTGTGCTCAAGGACCCGGTGTACATAGCTGACCGATTCTTTGCTCATATCGGCGAAAATTATCGTCCAGCATTCAATACTGACAGAAGGATTCTACTTGACAGGCTCAAGACTAATTCGAAGTTGACTTCAGACGTTTATACATGGGAAAACAAAATTCCCGAGATACGTGCTGTTCTTGACTCCTATTTGCAGAAAAAATATATTGATGAAGCCAAGAAGCGTATAGGGTCAAAGATGTCTGAGAAGGAACTAAAAGATATCGTACTTAAGCTTCTTGATGAGAATCCTGAACTATACAGCTATTTCCTAAATTAGGAGGGCGTTGCGATGAATATTGCTGAAATTATCTTTAAGGTGTCCAATGAGCGTCAAACACCTGGTAGATTTCCGACGCGATTAATATTTGCCCACAACTTCACCGACTATCTATCCTTGGTCGGTGAGCTTAAGGCTGTATGCGATGAGGTAATTGACCTATCTGCTTTTACTAAAGGAGATGTTCTACCCCGCTTTAAGGATTTCAAAAACGAGTTAGCCAAGCATTCGGGAAAGCAGTTACTTCTGCTCTCAGTTGGAGAATATCTTCGCATTTGTATAAAGCGTGAACGTGATAAGGCAACCGCTAATTTCCCTGGTATATGGGAGCAACTGCAGCCAGAAAGTTCTACAACAAAGTATATAATCCCGATATTTGGAGGCAGAGAAATATTTGATTCCATAATGCCAATTCAAGATGAGCGGCAGCAACAATTCATTTGGGAGGTAAATGAGTCTTCAAGCGAATCTGAGTACAGCATTACTATCTATTCCCCTGATTTCAAGGAGGCAATTGCTGCAGATGCCATGAATTTGCAAGAATGGTTTCTGAAGTGGACATCATTATTTGGTGACAAAAACCGAAAAAGCTTTTCACTCCTAACTAAATTGTACCGATATGCGGAACCTGTATACGGCGGAGTTCGCTTGAACATCGTTGATGAACCATTTGCCTATGTTGCTTCTCTTGTTACCGATGGCGAGAAGCTTAATAAGAATGATGGCAACGAAAAATTTTGGAAATTCATTGCTCAAAACGTGAAACGGGATAAACCGTTTGCAGAAACCATTAAGTATTTACTTAATTTCGACCTCAATATTGACCCCATTAGTGCATTAGCACGCTTTAACGAACTCTCGGATGATGAATTGAACTTGTTGCGCATATGGTACAAACTATACCCGTCAGACGACTACTACACATTTGCTATCAACAGGGCAGCAACAGCGAGAGAGATACCCGTTTCGCTTAGAGACTCCATTTTCGAATTACCTAAATTGTCGGACTCTTTCATCCGCCAAAGGACTGCTGCATTGAGGGTTCTAGACTTATCTTATAGTGAAAAATATTTTACAAGACTCGACAAAATCCCCGACCCTGAATCCAGGTTGATGATGCTGACATACAGGACACTTGCGGAACGCGCATATGCTGTGAAAACAATAAGCGGTCTTTTGCGTAGCGGCGCTGATGTCAACGCTCTTGTTGAGCAACTCAAATTCGATTACCCTGATTTGGCCGAATATTTAAATCCTGATGCTACTAACTCAATATCAGGAGAAGTAAAACAGTATTTCAATTGGTATCGTCGTAGTAAATTGATAAATAGGCCTAACACAGATATACCTTGTAGTATTGATTTTGATGGTATTGATAGCAGAAATAAAGTAATTCAACAAAATAGCAGCAACGATAGTCTTCAGTTTTGGATCGACGGATTAGGTGCAGAATGGATTCCCGTATTATTAAGAAGACTAAATTCTCTTGGCATTGAGGTTACCGTGAAGGCACTAATTACAAAGGCGCTTTTACCTACGGAAACTGAATTCAACCATAAATGGACGGCTACAGATGTTAAATGGGATCGGCTCGACAAACTCTCTCATAATGGCATGCCAGATGATAAGGATTATTTCCTGTGCATTGCCCGTCAATTGGAGATTATGAAAGAGATTGTTGAACATGTTTCAGAAATGCTGTTAAAAACAAATAGGGTTATTGTAACTGGAGATCACGGTAGTAGCCGTCTTGCGGCTTTGCTCTTTCATGATGCGGAGAATTTTGCTATTGAGCCTCCTAAGAACGCAATCGTACGCTCTTTTGGAAGGTTTGTTGAGTTACAAGATGACAGTTATATAACATTAACAACTTCAATGGAGCGTACAGAAATTGACGGAAAACACTATATCGTTATGAAAACCCATGAGCACTTTAAACAATCAGGCAATGCGGCAGGCGGAAATACCGACGAGAAGGCTGTTGCTGGGGAAATACACGGTGGTATGACACCTGAGGAATATCTTGTGCCTGTAATAATCGTAACTCGCAAAATTCCACTATCTCCCAAAGAAACAACAAAAAAACCAAAGGGAATAACGATTAATGATGATATACTGGGGTTGCCATAATGAGAGGGAAAAAGATATGCACTGAGTGCAATAAAATTTTGAATAAGGATGAAGTAGCGCTTACACAGAAAATGCTCGGAAAAGATATAAACGAGTTATACTGTATTGACTGCCTCGCAGAATATATTGATTGTGATCGCAGTGATTTGGAAATAAAAATTGAAGAATTCAAGGAACAAGGTTGTGCTTTGTTTCTTTAGGAGGATAGCCAATGGACAAGATTAAAGAAGTTTTCGCGGAGATGGTAGTACTTAAGAATCCTGAACGAACTAAGTTTTTTGCAGATCTTAGTCTACCGTCTTATATGAGAGACTGGCTTGTAATGAAATTTTCTGATGAAAACGGGAACATTGACTACAACGGTGTAGCTCGATACATAAAGAAATATATCCCTAACCGTGAGGATTACGAGCAATTCAAATTCCAGATGGTCAACGGGGAGAGCATCCGTTTTCTTGCCAGAATTCGAGTTGGGGTTGATGTCAAAACGGGAAAGACATTATTTGAATTACCAGACTTCGGTGGCACAAAGTCTGGCGCTGGTGGTGAAGTTGCCAACGACGTAGTCAGCAGATGGCAGGAAACATTGCTTCGTGAAAGCGAGAACTGGGGAATCATTGACCTTGTGTGGGAACAGGACTTCTCTAAAAAACCTCCACGTGGATATGTCAAGTTGATTGGTTACCAGCCGTTTTGCCCATATAGTGTGGACTTGGAATTTTACCGAGAAGCCCGTAACAATTTCACAACCGAAGAGTGGCTTGATTTGCTTATCTCTGCCGTAGACTACAACCCAGGCGGATATGATTCTGAGGAAGAAAAAATGTATTTTATCCGTCGCTTGTTACCTTTTGTTGAACGGCGAGTTAACTTGATTGAGCTTGCACCTCGTGGTACAGGTAAAAGCTATGTATATGAAAAAATCAGCAAACGCGGCTGGGTTGTTTCGGGTGGCACGGTATCAAGAGCTACCCTATTCTACGATAACAACTTGAAAACTGGAGGACTTGTTACACGTTTCGACTATGTTGCATTTGATGAAATACAGAACATGAAATTTCTTGAACCTGCACAGATACAAGCCGCTCTTACTACCTATATGCAAGACGGTATCGTTAAGGGGTTTGATTCTGAAATTCCTGCTAGTTCAGGGATTGTTGTTTTAGGGAATATAGAAGCGGAGAAATTTAACACACATGTTAATATGGTTGATGCAATAAACCCGATTTTCCGCAAAGCTGAAACACTTGATAGAATCCATGGATTCATTCCGGGATGGAAGATACCAAAATTTCATCAAAACTTAGTTGCTAAGGGTTGGGCTTTAAATACTGAATATTTTGCAGAAGTCCTACATTCACTACGTGATGAATTGCATTATTCAACTTTAGTGGATTCATGCATTGTAGTGCCACCAAAAGCATATAAGCGTGACCTTGATGCAATAACACGTCTTTGCACTGGATTTGTAAAGCTGTTATTTCCGCATGCAAAAACGAAGAATGATATTCCGCAGGATGAATTTGTTAAATATTGTCTTGAACCAGCTAAAGAAATGCGACAGGTGATAAGGAATCAATTGCATGTGATTGCTCCGAAAGAATACATTAACCCTGACGTGCCAGATATTCAATACAAAGAATAGAAGAAAAGGAGGGGTATCGTATTGATTTATGCAGATAATGCTGCCACAACTAAACTTGATAATGAAGCCTTTGAAGCAATGATTCCGTGGCTGCGAGATAACTATGGTAATCCATCTGCCCCATATTCATTTTCGCGTGCTGAACGGAAAGCAATTGCAGAGGCACGTGAAATTATCGCAGATTGTATTAATGCTAAACCAGATGAAATATTTTTCACATCCGGCGGCACCGAGAGTAATAACTGGTCTATAAAAGGTATCACACAATATTATAACCTAAATGGTGCCTTTAACGCTCGGCGAACAATTATTACTTCACCTATTGAACATCATGCAGTATTGAATTCTTGCAACACATTGGTGCGTAATGGCTACCCTGTCCTTTATTTGCCCGTTAAACAAGATGGATTGATTGATTCTAATGTTCTTAAAGATTACATAACAGATACTTCGATAGTTGTGTCTGTTATGCTTGCTAACAATGAAATTGGAACAATACAGCCAATAAAAAAGATAGCTGAAATCGCACACCAGCATGGGGCACACATGCACACTGATGCAGTACAAGCAGTTGGACATATTCCAGTAAATGTACAAGACCTATGTGTTGATTTACTTTCTGCATCTGCTCATAAGTTTCACGGCCCAAAAGGTGTGGGTTTTTTATACATACGTAAAGGAACTAATATTTTACCGTATATCGATGGCGGTGCTCAAGAAAAAAGACTCCGTGCTGGAACAGAAAATGTGGCAGGTATTGTCGGAATGGCTGTTGCACTAAAGAATTGTGTTAGCCAAATGCAAAAAGAAGCTGAACGATTAAAGATAATAACTGAACGATTTTACAGTGAGCTTGATAAATTTGGGATAGATTATGTTATTAACGGGGATAAAAACAAAAGGCTTCCAGGCAATATTAATATTTCAATAAAACATTCTAATGGAGAAATGCTGCTTCATCGCCTTGATCTGAAAGGTATATATATATCCACCGGAGCAGCTTGTGATTCTAAAGAAACAAAACTTTCACATGTCATTGAAGCAATTCGGGTTCCAAAAGAGTACGCTGAAGGAACACTTCGAATCTCTTTTGGAAGGGAAAATACTGTTGATGACAGTGTTACTATTGCTGCTGCAATCTCTGCCATTGTTCGTTAACGATTCCAATGCTATCGCTCTAGTAGAGGTACCGGGTTATAAACCATATGTTGACTTATTCCCGCGAACGGACAAAAGCTGTTGAACTGTTCCCGCGAACAGATAGTACCCATCAAATCCAGTATCGACCTATTTCCGCGAACGAGCAAAACGAAAAATACAGACCAGACATCGAGGTGAGCCTATCGTTCCACGTTGAGACGGTATGCCGGATGTCTGGAAAGTAGAGTCTGAAAAGCCTTGCAACTAATGAGTTTCGAAAATGAAAGTAAGTCTGTCAACTCGATTTAAACCCTTGATGTGTGTCTGTGGGAATATTTCGAGGGTGTTTTTTTGGGCATAATTTGAGTCCGAAATTAGGTAGGCTTGTATTCAATCCTTTTATTAAAAAATCTATCAATAAAAAATCTAGCAATGAGTGCCATAAAAATAAATCTTATAAGACAACCGCTTGTCGGCCCCAAAAGTTTAGTTGCACCGCTGATAAACTTTAGATTTGTTTGCAGAATTATTATTTTTCATAATTATTTTCCTTCTTGTTTTGATATATCAAAACCTAAGGCAGCTAACATTTCTTTATCCTGGGCAGTATTATTACCTACAGTAGTCAACATATCCCCTGTGATTGTCGCATTGGCACCAGATAGAAATATTTTTTTACCTCCGTCTTTAAAATAACTTCTTCCTGCTGCCATTCGGATATATGCTGTAGGGTTAATGTAACGAAATATTGCTATGGTTCTTAAAATTTCATCTTCAGAAAGAGATTCTAAATTTTCATAATATGTACTTTTAATTGGTATAAGTGCATTTATAGGTATTGACTCAATCTCCAACTCAGATAAACTTATAGCCATATCAATTCGGTCTTCCCATGTTTCTCCCATACCTATGATACCTCCAGAGCAAACCCTAAGACCTGCATCTTGAGCAAGTTTAATTTCCTTTATTTTATCTTCATAGGTATGAGTTGTACAAACGTTAGGAAAATTGCGTTTAGATGTTTCGATGTTTGCATGATACATTGAAACACCTGCTTCTTTTAAACGAACAAGTTGTTCTTTTGTTAATAATCCATGGGATGCACAAAGTTCAATTTCACATTCGGCACTTATTTTTTTATATGCCGCAATAGCTTTATCAAAATCCTTATCACCTAAGGTTTTTCCTGATGTTACAATAGAGTAGCGGTGTACGCCATTTTTTTGGTGTTTCTTGCAATCTTCAACTATTATATCAGGATCTAAAAATTCATATTCATTTACCCCAGTTTTATGATGAGAAGACTGAGCACAAAATTTACAGTTTTCGCTACAACGACCACTTCGACCATTAATTATACTGCAAAGATCTACCTTGTTACCGCATAATGCATCACGGATCATATTTGCACCTTCAAACAATTCCTCTGAATCAGCCTCTAAAAAGAAACTTAAATCTTCTCCTTTTTTTAAACGCCTACCACTAATAATCTCTTTTGCTAGATTTTTCATGGTTACCTCCATATTAGTAATTTAATTATGACAGTATAACTTTTATTAATGTATGGTTGGTTAGTGTCAAGTAATGTTCGCAAAAACCATCTAAAAAAATCCGTAATGGTTAGCGACTAATTGTGATCGGGAATCAAGGGCGAGTGAAGCGAGTTCATCTTGACCCTTGAGTCCCGCAGAAACCCAAAATCCTACTTTAAAGTGGTTTGGATACAAACCACCTGCCTTCCGGCGAGGACGGGGTTTGGGGCAGCGCCCCAAAATCATGCTGCCATTCGGTCCTCTTTTGTTAACTGGATAGTTTCCGGCTTTATATAGCAGCGCCCTGATGACCAGTCTTCTGCATATTCTATTAAGTATGTGGTAACCAGCCTGATGTACGAGTCCATGCTAGGAAAAATGCCTACAACATTAGTTCGCCTTCGTATCTCGCGATTCAGTCGTTCCAGCATGTTAGTTGAGGAGATTTTGCGGAAATCCATCCGTTCAAAATTGTAAAACTGAAGCGAATCCTCAAGACCTAATTCTAACACTTCGATGGCTGAGGGGTACAAGCTTTCATACTGATCCATTAGAGCATTAGCGTAGGCTTTTGCACTTTCGATATCAGGCTGAAGCCAAATTTGCTTGAGTTTGCCGGCAAAGAGCGCTTTACCTTTGGCAGGTACATGTGCAAGTATGTTGCGCATAAAATGGACTTTGCAGCGCTGCCAGCTGCAGCCGACAAAGGATGATTGAATTGCTTTCATAAGGCCTTTGTGTGCGTCCGAAACCACTAGCCAGGCGTCTTTCAATCCCCGGGATTTAAGGTTTTCGAAGAGTTCTTTGTAAGTTGCTTCAGACTCTTCCTGCATTGGTTCTATGGCAAGTATGTCACGGTGCCCGCTCTCATCCACACCAATAACAACTAATACAGCCATGTTTCTGACGTGCTTGCCGTAGCGAATTTTTTCATAAAGGGCATCAACCCAAAGCACTGGATATGTTTTCTGCAGAGGACGGTTTCGAAATGCCGCAACCTGATCATTCAGTTCCTTTGTAATCTCTGAAACTTGGCTGCGGGATATGGAATCAATGCCAAGGCTCTTGACCAGTTTTCAATCTTTCTGGTGGATACACCGTTTATGTAGGCTTCCTGAATAACATTCATTAATGCAACTTCAGAACGTTTCTTCTCGCTGACAAAGAAGGGGATGTACCCACCTTTGCGCAGTTTTGGTACGAAAAGATAGATCGAACCCATGCGGGTATCAAAGCGCCGAACCCGGTAACCGGATCGATATCCTGTCCTTTCTGGTGTACGCTCTGATTTTGCTGCATTCACTTTCGACGTAACTTCCGCTTCCATTAGCTGCTCACAGAGCCATTTCAACATTGCAAGCATTGGATCATCTTCTGACATGAATTTTAATAGCATTTTTTCAAAACTTACGGTAGAATTAGAGTAGACCATCGGTTAAAACTCCTTTCTGGTTTGCTCGTCACTTACCATTTCGGAGTTACCGATGGTTTTCCCTTTTTACTTTTGCGAACTTAATTGTATACTATCTATGGTTGTTTAAAATTAAAATAATGCTAATACATATTTAAATATATATTATCTTTAAATAATTGTCAACGAATAATCCGCAATAGGTTAACAATCCTGAGTCAAGTCCAAATTAGTGTGTAAATTACCTCGGTGATATAAGGTGCCTAATCAGGCAATAGCCATAAGCGTTTATGCCGCGAAAGCTGTTGATAATAAGTACATGGCATGTTAAGCTGTTGGCCGGACATCACCACTCCAGCATAAGACTTCATCTAATTTGGAAAATGCTTCATCCCTATCATTTGATAAAAATAATCCGTGCAAAAGTTCTTCGGTTATTGTAATATTAAACTGAGCCATGGTTCATCCTCCTCGGTTTGGTATTTGTTGGCATCTATATTTTAACCGAGGTATGAGCTTTGGCTCAACTTCTTTTTACACTATTATATGGACTTAATCTTCAGTCTTGTTTCTTAACTTTATTAATAATTCTTTCGTAAAACTACCTAAATCATAATGTTCAATTTGATCTATATCAGCCCATTCATATTCCTCTGCTTCATCATTTAAGGAGACATTGCTTGAGGCTGTTTTACAAATATAATCTATAAAAATAAAGTGCTTTTTCTCATTAGATGTTTCGCTATATATACTTTCTTTCAAGCTTACCAATTGTATATCATAAATATTTAAGCCCGTTTCCTCCAATATCTCTCTTTTTTAAAGCATCTTTCATTTAAAGCATCTTTCATTTTTTCTCCTAATTCAATAAGCCCTCCAGGAATTACATACTTATTTCCCCATTTATGAAATTCACACAGAAGTATTTTTCGTCGGCGTTAAAGATAATGGCACTAACAATTGGTTCAGGGTATTTATGCATAATATAATCTCTCCTTCTATATTTTATAATACACTAATCGGCTTTTTTATTAAAACAATCGAGCCCATCCTTGATAAATGTAAAATCGTCTAAAACCATTGTAAATCCAGCTATTTCGAAGACTTGACTTTTTATATCTTTACGTGTGTGGAGACGGTAGTATTGATGTCAAGGGCAAAATAGCATGAAGTCCGGAAACCCTTATATATCAAGGTTTTCAGCACACATGGGTGTGAAGCCCATTGAGCGAAAAACATGAAAATATCGCTTCGAGGGAATAAGTCCATAAGAGCGGTTTTTGATAGTCAAGTGGTCAGGTTAGATGTCATAGCTCGGTGAGTGGTCGGGTTAGATGTCGAGGGTCGCGAGTGGTCAGGTTAGATGTTTTTTTGGAAGTTTTTTGGGTTGTGTGGTCGGATTGGATGTGGGCATTAACAAGCTATTTTAAAAAGATCGCTTTAATGAGGTGAGCATACATGAATGAAATTAAAACAGTATTAGATGAAGTTGTATCAGCATTGGCAGATGTGTCAGGCATCCAAGCAGTTGTGCTTGGCGGTTCCCGCGCAAGGGGCACGCATTCATCTGAATCGGATATTGATATCGGTATTTATTACAATACGGAGACACTAGACCTTGTGTCCTTGAACAAGGCGGCGAAACTTGTGGATGATGAGCACAGGGATAATTTGATTGTTTCTCCCGGTGAATGGGGTCAATGGGTTAATGGCGGTGGCTGGCTTATTATTGATGGATACCATGTTGATTTTATTCTGCGTGATGAAGAAAGAGTAAAAAATGTGATTTCAGAATGTCAGGAAGGCGTAATTTCCGCACATTATCAAACAGGACACCCCCATGCATATATGAATGTGATGTATATGGGAGAATTAGCCGTATGCAGGATGTTATGGGATAAGCAAGGAAATATTTCGGCTTTGAAGCGGGTTGTGGAAAAATACCCGCCAAAATTGAAAAGAGCTATTATTGGGTTCTTTACATTTGAAGCAGAGTTTTCTTTAATGTTTGCAGAGAGTAATGCCGAGAAAAACGATGTTTATTATGTTACTGCTCATATCGTACGGGCAATTTCAGCGCTGAACCAGGTGTTGTTTGCAGTAAATGAAGAGTACTGCCTGAATGAAAAAAAGGCGGTCGGCATGATAGATGGTTTTAACATTCGCCCACTTGGATACAAAGATAAAGTAAATTCAATTTTTGTGGTATCCGGAACAGATGGAGCATATGCCTGTGCGCAGCTAAAGCAATTGATTGGCGAAGTGAAAGGTATTTATCCGAATGACTTATGAACATATCCGGTGAAAGATTTTAACTGCACAAAGAAGGTGAGAATATGAACAACATTTATGATAATAGACAATTTTTTGACCAGTATTCGAAGATGTCACGCAGTCAACAAGGCTTATCCGGAGCAGGTGAATGGCATCAGTTCAAGGCCTTGTTTCCTGAATTAAGCGGCAAAAGCGTACTCGATCTTGGATGCGGTTATGGCTGGCATTGCAAATATGCGGTTGAGTGCGGTGCAAAGCAGGTATTGGGTATTGACCTGAGTGAAAAAATGATACATGAAGCAAAAGCAAAAAACGCTGACTCGAAAATTACCTATCTGGTTTGCGGGCTGGAGGAATATGATTACCCGCCAATTCATATGATTGCGTGGTTTCTAATCTGGTGCTTCATTATATTGCAGATATTGATGCGATTTTCAGGAAGATATACTTGACGCTAAAGGCTGATGGCGTTTTCCTTCTTAACATTGAACATCCTGTTTTTACAGCGGGTATAAACCAGGACTGGATTTATGATTCAAATGGCAGGTCGCAGCACTGGCCTGTTGATGATTACTTTTATCCCGGAGAGCGAGTTACCCATTTCCTTGGACAGGATGTCACGAAACAACATCATACACTAACGCAAATTCTAATGGGGCTTATAAAAGCCGGATTTCAGCTGGACGCTGTTGAGGAAGCAATGCCAAGCGCCGATATGATGGACATTCCGGGCATGTCAGATGAAATGCGCCGCCCAATGATGCTGCTAATTAAGTCTGTGAAACAAGCTTGATAGCATCTGAGTCGGGAAATCATTGATATCGGAAAGCCAACACGCGAGGAGGTTTAATATGCAATATGGACCAGATCCAAGTTCCATTTATCCAAATGAAAACATCAAAAGCATATGCTACATTAAAAATTTAATCACACGTCCAAACATTATAGTAGGCGATTACACCTACTATGATGATATCAATGGTGCGGAACGATTTGAAGAGCACGTTACACATCACTATGAATTTATAGGTGATAAGCTCATCATCGGGAAATTCTGCGCTATAGCAAAAGGTATCGAATTTGTAATGAACGGTGCGAATCATAGAATGTGCAGCGTCACTACTTATCCTTTTAACATCATGGGGCATGGTTGGGAAAAGGCAACTCCGACACTTGGGGATTTACCTTTCAAAGGAGATACTGTTGTAGGAAATGATGTGTGGATAGGTCAAAATGTCACTGTAATGCCTGGCGTGCATATTGGTGATGGAGCAATTGTAGCTGCCAATTCAGTAGTTACAAAGGACATACCGGCTTATCATATTGCAGGCGGAAACCCCGTCAGAATTATTAAGAAAAGATTCGACGATGACCTTATAGACTATCTGCTGAAATTAAAATGGTGGGATTGGCCAGCACGTAAAATATTTGATAACCTTGAGGTACTGTGCAGCGGTAACCTTTCAAGAATTAAGGAGATAAAATGAACGAATACACAAAACAGGAACTGGAAGAGGCGAAGACCGCCCTTGCTTCAACGTTACACAAGTGCGAAAAGATGCAGGAAAGCGGCAGACTACAGTCTTCACAAAAAACTTTAAACGACAGGCGGGTAAAGGCACTTCGGATTGCACTAACTCTTATTGAGAAAGAGATGAGGTCGAAATAATGCCAATCGACTTTAAAAAACCGAAAAAGATTTATGCCAACTAAGAACTACATCATCGATTAAGTGGTCAGGTTGGATGTCATATCCTCGCGAGTGGTCGGGTTAGATGTTTTTTCGGATTTTTTTGAGGTTGTGTGGTCGGGTTGGATGTTGACTAAAAATGTTGCTGTTGTAGCGATAAACAGGAATTTGGAGGGTATATATGAAAAATGTTATTCTCAGTCACGATGATAAAGTAAGAATATATTCTGTTCCAGATGAGGTGGCAGATAACTTAGACAAGTATTGTTGGGAGTTTGCTGCTAATTGGATATGGAAAAACCCAAATGTAGCAAAACTGTTGCAGGAAATAAGAGGGCAGAAAGTAGCAATTTATGGGTCAACTGATTTTATTGATTATTTGAATGAGTGGATATTTCCACAACAGAAGTCGGTACTAATTGAACAACTGAATTACTACGATTATGAATTACCCGAAAAGTATAAAGACTATCCGCAATACAACTTTTGAGATATACAAATTCCAATTTGGCGCAGTAAACTTAAACATAATACAAGGCACCCTACGTTGTCATTTTCGTAGAGTGCCTTCTAATTTTTTCGCGCCTATTCCTCAACATCCACCGTCACCCCAGACTTAAACTCAACGGTAAATTTATCCTCATAGATGCTGACTTTTTCGATCAGCCGGCGGATAAGCTGCTCGTCGTATTCAGCGAGGGCGGTGGATTGCTTTTTTAGGAATGCGCTCATATCAGCCATGCGCTTTTTGAGTTCATCACGGTTAGCACTTTCAAGCTGCATCTTTTGTTTCTGGTCACGCAGTCGGTGTATCTCATCACCGACTTTATCATAATCGGCATTAGAGCTAGCCAGCTTCAAAAGCTCCGTTTGCAGTTCCTCCAGCCGGTTGTCAATGTCCACCAGGGATTTATCATTTTCCTTACTGAGGGCGGTGGCGATGTTGTTCTGCAGAGTGGAGAGGAAAGCATCCTTCCCGCTCAAGGTATCATTGATGGCGGTGACTAGTACCTGTTCAATGGTGCTCTCCAGTACCGTGCGAGCGTCGCAGAACAGGCCGGTGTTTTCCAGCCTGCTTACGCAGCGCCAGACAATGGATTTCTTCCCACGGTTGTTCCAGTGAACTCTGCGGAATACCTCGCCGCAGTTGCTGCAGATAATCATTTGAGCAAAACAGTGATTGCTGCTGAAGCTGCGCTTTTTCCCATTTTTGCTGGTATGAACACAGCGTCGTCTGATAAGTTCCTCCTGTACCTGCATGAAAATTTCGCGCGGGATGATGGGCTCGTGGCTGTTCTCTACATAGTATTGAGGGACAATGCCGTTGTTCTTGACGCGCTTTTTTGTGAGAAAATCAACAGTATAGGTTTTTTGCAAAAGGGCATCCCCGATATATTTTTCATTGCGTAAAATCTGATTTATGTTGCTGGTATGCCACCTTTCATTGCCCGCTCCGTTTAGCATGCCGTCACCTTCCAAACCGCGAGCAATTTTCAGCATACTGGCCCCTTCGAGGTATTCCCGGTAGATGCGCTTAACAATTTCAGCCTCCTCGGGAACAATCACCAGGTGCTTATTTTCATCTTTGGTATAACCAAGGAAGCGGTTACAGTTGACTTGGATTTCGCCTTGCTGGTAACGGTATTGTAGGCCCAGCTTCACGTTCTGACTTAAGGATTGGCTTTCCTGTTGGGCAAGAGAGGCCATAATTGTGATCATTACCTCGCCCTTGGAATCCATTGTGTTAATGTTTTCCTTCTCGAAATAGACCGGGATGTTCTTGTCTTTTAGCTGACGGATGTATTTCAGGCAGTCCAGGGTGTTTCGGGCAAACCGGCTAATAGACTTGGTAATAACCATGTCAATGTGACCTGCCATGCACTCATCAATCATGCGGTTGAATTTCTCACGCTTCTTTTGTTGGTGCCGGAGATGCCGTCATCCGCATAAATCCCAGCTAGTTCCCAGTCTGGATGGCCGTTAATGTAGGCAGTATAATGCTCAATCTGGGCATCATAGCTGGTGGCCTGCTCATCACTGTCCGTGGAAACTCGGCAGTAAGCCGCCACGCGGAGTTTTGGTTTTTCTTCATCTTTCTTGGCTAAACCGGCGTTCTTTCTTGCTGGAAGTAAGGTGACACTCATCTTTGCTTCCATTTTCCTACACCTCACTTTCTATCAAACTGTAGGCATACTCTGCCTGCTGGAACGGATCGTCAAATTGCTGTGTTGCTTCTGGTATGCATGGCTTCCCCGGACATTTTCATGACGGATAATTTTTTCTTTTTCTGCCTTTACGGAGCTTTTCGCAACCTGCTTAAGCATAATGTTGAAGTTTGTAGGAGCAAATATCTTTATCGACAGCTTCACGGCTGGCTTTTTCCATGATTTCGGCAGAATAGCTTTTACTAAGCCGTATAACTCCCATACAGGCCCGATATGTCTGGACAGGATATTCGCGGCTGTCCAGGATGTTTTTGATGAGCTGACGGGTATTGGGTCCGATTTTCCCGGCCCAGGATAAGAAACGGTCTGAATTCCAGCCGCTAACTGCTTTATGTTCTTCCGGCATATGCTCCACAAGAGTGGTGTATCGCTTGTATGTATTGTAATTTCTCGGATGGGCAGCGATTCTTTCCGTGCCGATGTAGATTTCGACCATTCTGGATGTTACACGGATAAAGCAGCGTTGGTTGACATAGGAATAATGACAACTGTAGAAAAACCCATCGTAATCGACATGGTAGTTGAATTGAATTTTTGTCTCTTTCCATTCTGCATATTCGTATTTTGTTTTCGGTAGTGGTTGCAGACAGGGTTTATCAATTTGTTCAAAGGCTGATTGCCGGTTGCCTTCCCGCTTTTTAAAAGGCCGGTTGAGCAGTTTAATAAGTTCTTCCTCAATAGCTTCGTTAATTTCTTGCAGGCTGAAAAATTGCCTGTTCCTGAGGGCAGCAATGATTCTTCTTGAGACAATCCCGACCATGTTCTCATCTGCTGCTTTATCTTTAGGTTTTCCCGCCCTTGCAGGGACCAGCGTTGTTCTGTAATGCCTTGCCATCTCATGATAGCTTTTATTGAGTACAGGGTCTACAATGTCGGGCGTTACAACAGCTGTTTTGGTGTTGTCTGAGATTGTAATTCTGGGTACGCCTCCGTAGTATTCAAAGGCCCGTACATGCGCATCTATCCAGTTTGGCATTTTTATATCACCATAAGCATAGGCAAAAGGATAGTTGCTTGCCGGCAGGACAGAAACAAAGATATACGCGGGCCGTTCTTCTCCGGTGTCCGGGTTGATGTAGGACATTGTGCTGCCGGCCCAATCAACTTCGACTTCTTCTCCTGCTTTGTGCTCCTTATGCATGGAGATATTATTCTGCTTTTTGAATTTCCGGTAACGGTCACAAAACTGTGTATACATAATCCCATTAGGATGTTTTTCTTTGTATTCCTCCCAAAGCAGCATAAGCGTTACGTTCTTTTTTTTCATTTCATGGAAGATGTATCCCATATCGGGTTCGGGAGGAGATCCCTTGCTTTTTGCCGGAGGATATAGAGCCGACATTAGTTGTTTGTCCGTAAGTTCAATAGGCCATGTTATCCCTGCCTTTTTAGCCCTTATGAGCAGTTCTGATACCGTACTCTTACCGCAATTACATGCGTTACCAATTTCCCGTAAAGACATTCCTGTTTCGTGCTTCAAACGTAGTATTTCTCTTACTTTTAGCATCTCCAGTCTCCTCATCGTTGGCCCCCTTTAATCTCTCTAATTAAAAAGGTACCAGTTTTTTTATCTATACGACAAGGTGTCCGGATGTGCCGTTATGCTGTCCGGATATTACCGGAACACTGTCCGGATGTTTCCGAAATGGGTGTCCGGATGTGGCCGAAATACGCATCAACTCAGGATGGTCTTGCAGTGAAAGAGTAATACCTTGAAAAACCGTTTCATCCGGTTCTTTTATTGACAAGTCATTCTCAGTTTTATAGCATGCGTTTACAGACAAAAACAGTAGAAATATCAATAACGTCAAGATCAGCTTTTTCATAGTCTTTTGCGCCCTCCCTCTGAATATTTGTAGTCATTATTGCTTTAATACAATGAGGATCTAATATCCATTCTCTATAACATACCGAATTCCGGTTAATTCATTAACATACCTTCCTGTCTCCTCGTCTGGCCCCATAGCAAAACTATCGACAATTTTGTGGTGATTACGTATCATAAGAATGAACACTAAATAGTATTATATTATGGCACATATTGTTCTGTAATACTTTGCACATACCCATTCTTTGTAACAATTCTAAATGGTGGCGCAAAATCTGAATTATATTGTTCAAGATGTTCTTTGAACTCTTCAATACTA
>Ga0334901_1000620_pt1 | contig 46902 bp, 44 predicted proteins | sample GraSluR3_MG_3_FD_207216 | JGI IMG/M metagenome (GOLD analysis project Ga0334901, IMG submission 207216) | Sludge microbial communities from methane-producing bioreactor in Wageningen University, Netherlands - Granular Sludge_15_08-R3 | ecosystem: Engineered > Bioreactor > Anaerobic >...
TGTTGATTAAACTCAATTTTTGTAAATCCTCCGAGCGTAGCTCCGAATCCCAAATTACTTTTCATATTATCCATATCGTTCAGAATAAAATTAGAGGTATTGGCTTCAGCCTTAATACCGCCCGATACAGAAGTTTGAGCATTGACTTGTAAGAATCCCAAACCAAACACAACTGCAACTGCTAACACAATCTTTTTCATAACTTCAAATTTTTGTTTGTTTTAAACTTGTTATAATTTTAAATCTAATATGAACTGATATTTTTTACATTTCCGGCCGAAAAATGATAAATACCGCTTTGTTCAAATACTGATGCAAAGATGAGGGGTAAATGAAAGAGAATGTTAGTCACGTCTTATCTTCAATTCGTCTAAATTGTGCAGATATTCAATATTAATTATGCTGTATGGTCTGCAATTGATACCGAATCGTCCATTTGCATCATATTGATATTATAAAAGACGATACGCATGAATTTTTATAGGACATACGGTCAAGTAATCTTACATGATTACTTGCTTATTTATTAAAATGCCGTAAGACTTAGGTTTGACATAATAGAGAAGCAGTTATAATAACTCTTTAAAAGGATTTATATTTTTTGGTAAATTGTCGACAAGGTACTATTATTGTACGCTTTGTTATATGTAATCACCCATCTTGATTCTCTCGATTGCTCGGGAAAAAGATGTATACCCTTGCCAAGAATAACAGGTAAGTAAGTTATCCTCATTTCATCAATTAAATTGGCTGCAAGTAACATCGAAATCAATTCTCCACCACCAAATAACCAGATATTCCCGCCAGATTCATTACGTAAAGAAGAGATACGTTCAAGTACTTTCTCCGTAATGAATGTGATATTGTCTTTTTCGCCCCAATTATAATGAGAAATTACATAGATTATTTTATCATTATAAGCACCCATAGCATCCATATTAGAAAGTTCACGCCACGTGCGCCCACCCATGATAATGGTATCTATTGAAGAGATAAATTCCTTATATCCATAGCTCATTTTCTCGTTAATTGGAAACTCTTGAAGCCATTCAACACTACCGTTAGGTTCCGCAATACGCTGGTCTATAGAAGCAGCAATATAAAGGATAATCTTTTTCATATTTTTCATTTTTTGGTGTTATCGGTTTTCCTTTTAAAATTGCAAGTAGCACATAAAAAAGAAGCGTGGAACCTACAACTATCCCGCTGCGAGGTACTGGAATACCTAAGAGGAAATAGGAGCAAGCCCACGCTATACGCAACGTATAGCATGAAAATTGCTGTATTCCTCTTGCCGTGTTAATTTCCAGTTTCCGCAGCAGGTCAGCGAATATCATGTATATAATGAACGGAATTAAATCGGTCCTATACTGTTCAATTATTGATGCAAATATACTTATAGTATTTCAAAAAGGAAGAAAAAAGAAGATGTAAATTTATGCCTATAAGATTCTATCAATGAAATATAAGTTGATAAGATCAAAGATTTTTTTGCTCGTTTATGAACAATCATTATCTTTGCATATAGATAACAGAGTTATTTGAAAGCATGAAAAACTAAGTGTATATCAGCACTTATTCATTTACTTATCCGTTGCCTATTTAATGTAAAATTTCTCCATGTTACTGACAGTCAGTTAAATTTCCTCAGACTTCGACAAAAGTAATAAAAAAAGCGTTACTGTTTCCGGGAGAGGAGATAAACACCATCGGTTGTCTCCTCCACAAAGTAACCCTCGTTGAGTTGCAGTGTCCAGCCTTCACCGGTTATGCGGTCGCCATCGATCTCCAGCGGTCGGGAGACGATGACCCATCGCCAGTCGGAACGCATCAGGGCTCCACTCTTTTCGACCCGAAGGATCCCCCAACGGTCACTAATCTGAATGGAGAGATAGACGGTTCCCTCATCCTCATCGAGCGGGATCACATTCTGCAGGTCGTATGAGAGCTCCATCTCCTCCAACCGTATCTCCAGGTGGGGTTCTTCCAGAAACTTCTCCCTGTAGATATCGAGCCGGGCGTTGTTGGATAGCTCACGTCTGAGCTCCTCATCGGCAATCCAACGACCATTATACTCCTCAGCCACCTGTTTCACGTAGCTCTGCAGGATGATGCGCTGATCCATCCCAAATGCTTCGGTAAAGAAATCGGTCAGGTCGGTTTCACCCCCAATCCGTTTGTTCCAGTCATTATCCTTCTGAAAGAGAAAGAAACCGTAAATGGGTGTCGTCTCATAGGCAAAAGTACGTACGAAAGAAAGAGCGGGATCATATAGCTTCAGGCGGGTGAGTAGATGATCACGCCACTCCCATTTGTTGCGACCACTCATCATCTGTCCCGTGTAAGTAGCCAGCCCCTCCAGCAGCTCCAGATGGTTCTCCGCTTTCTCCAGTCCACGATAAAGCTTGTGTCGATACTTGCGGAAGAGGAGTGCATTGCGCAGATGTTCCACCGACTGTGTGTACCTTCCGGCCAGCAAGGCCTGCCGTAACGCCTCCAGCTCCAGCCGCAGATAGATGCGGCCCTCTCTTTTATCCAGATGGCTGTTCTCCTCACGCCGAAAGTGGAAACCAAGGGAGGGTTGAGCAGTGTGAAACAGTTCATGGGTCAACAGCTCCACACGGTCATACCTGCCCGGGGGAAGGGGTAACCTGACCATCGCCCAGTGGAGCCCCCCCCACTCTATATCAGTGTTAGCCAAGGGTATCATCTCAGGCAGCACCCCTCTGAATATCCCATCCTCACGCCTGAGGAACCCCTCACTGTCAGGCATGTTGGCATAGACCTCACGACTGTAAGAATCGACAAGTATGATGGGACCGTAGATATCCAGGTTCCACAGTGAGTAATAATGAGCCGTCGCCTCCTCTGTACGGGAGAACAACCAGCGGATGCTATCCACAGGCATCTGCGGATGCTTCATGCTGTAAGCCTGGAGACATAAGCTCATCAGCCATATACCAATGAGAGCTCTCATTCGAAATCGTTTTCTCAAATAGTGGTTATCAATCCAACAAGTCTACCACTGTCAGCAACCCATCTGACACGGTAAAACGCACATCGAACCCGGCAAACGCCAGTCCGTAAACTCTATCAGGATCATCCTGATAGGAAGGTCGCGGATCTTGAGCCAGCACATCCCTGAGTGCCTGCTGTTTCGCAGGGGGAATCATTTGCAGCCATTGCTCCGGTATCACCACCTCGAGGGAGCTTTTCTCAATATCGTCAGTAAAGCCCCCCGTGGCATCGCTGTGACAGTCGGCATAGGGGATATAGGGTTTGATGTCAAAGATGGGTGTCCCATCCATGAGATCAGCACCCGCCACATGGAGCACCGGTCCCACCTCTGTATGCCACTCGATCTGCTCAAGTCTGACGGAAGAGAGGCCGATGGGGTTGGGACGGAAGGGAGAGCGTGTAGCGAAGACACCCATGCGTTTGTTACCCCCCAGACGCGGGGGGCGTACCGTGGGCGACCAGTGGTCGCGTCTGGTGTCGGAGAACTCCCAGATGAGCCATATGTGTGAGAAATGCTCCAACCCACGCAAGGCATCGGGATTACGGTATGCTGTTTCAAACAGCACACGCCCCTTCAGTTCACCCACCACACCACCCTGACGGGGGATACCGAACCTTGTGGGAAAATCGGTGCGTATGTGTGCGATTGGTTTCATCCTGACTGATTATCTCTTCATCACCTGCGCCGAGAGTCGTGTCACCCATCTTCTGGGCAGAAAACGCACTACGAAGGGGGCCACCTTGTTCATGGCTCCATGAATGACCACCGGCCTGCCCTTCATCATGGAGCGGTACCCCAGCATCGCAACCGAACGGGCATCGGCGATCTGCACGTTCTTCACCAGCTGTGAGGCGTTCATCTTCGACTCGTCACCAAAGTGGGTGGCGGTAGGCCCGGGACAGAGAGCGGTGATGGTGATCCCCGCTGCTCTCATCTCATTGTCAACTGCTTCGGAGAGGCTTAGTACAAACGACTTGGTGGCGAAATAGACTGCCATCATGGGACCGGGTTGAAAAGCAGCGGTAGAGGAGATATTCAGTATTCTTCCTGCTTTACGTCCCTGCCAGTCGGTGACGAAGAGATGGGTGAGACGGGTGAGGGAAACGATGTTGAGTTGTATCATATTCCCGTATCGCTCCCACGAAGTATCGGCAAAAGCACCGTAATCACCGAATCCGGCATTGTTCACCAGGTAATCGACATCAATCCCTTCATTTTTTATCGCATCATAAAGCTGTTGTGCGGAATCCGGCAGCGACAGATCGCTGTTGAATGTATGAACGGTGACGCCATATTGCTCTTCGAGCAGTTCTTTCAATCTGACCAGTTCCTGTTCACTGCGGGCAGCCAGCAACAGGTCACAGCCCTTTTCGGCAAATATGAAAGCCAACTCACGTCCTATTCCCTTGGAAGCACCAGTGATCAACGCCGTTTTGTTTGTCATTGGGGACTCTTTTTGACAAATATAGAGTTTTTACGGCAACAATGATACAGAACGGGGGAGTTTTTTCAGATTCGTTTGCGCGACTTGTCGATACGTAGCAGAATGAAAAGCAGGATAGTGAATCCCCATAGCGAGGAGCCACCGTAGCTGAAGAAGGGAAGGGGTATGCCGATCACCGGCATGATGCCGATGACCATCCCTATGTTGACAACCAGGTGAAAGAGGAAGATGCTTGCCACGGCATAACCGTAAACCCTCCCGAAAATCGTGGTTTGTCGTTCTGCCAAAGACAACAGTCGCAGGATGAAAGCAACAAACAGAAGCAGGATGATGGCAGATCCCACAAAGCCATGCTCTTCACCAATGGTGCAGAAGATGAAGTCGGTATCCTGCTCCGGCACATATTTCAACTTGGTCTGGGTGCCATTGAGGAATCCTTTACCCGTAAAGCCTCCCGATCCGATGGCGATCTTGGACTGACCCACATGGTAGCCGGCACCACTGAGATCCTGCTCCATCCCGAGGGTGACCTTGATGCGCATCTGCTGGTGAGGTTGCAGCACCTCATGAAACACATATTCCACCGATTCGAGAAAAAGAAAAGAGCCCACCAAAAAAAGGAATATGTAGAGATAGTTCTTTTGACGATTGCGAATGAAAAGAAAGATCAGGTAGATGCCGGTGGTGGAGAGTGCTGCCAGGGCAATCACACCCCAATCGATTGTCACCCCAAGGAACGTCAGGATGTAAGCTGCAAGAAAAATGGCACAAGGCAGCAAAAGCGTCACTAAGAAGGGTTTCACCGCTTTGAGATAATTGAGGATAAGCGAAGCGGTGAAAATGATGATCAGCAGGATGGTCATGAACTCACCCTGGGATATGATGCCAACCGCTATGTCGGAGTACTTGATTCCCAGTACGAAGTAGATGATAGCCGCAATCCCCGTGAAGAGAAAGCCACCGGGTAACCCTTCCCTGTAAAGCACCAGGATGAGACTGAGATAAACCAATGCCGTTCCCGTTTCGCTCTGGGCAATCACCAACAGCACAGGCAACAATATGACAGCAGTGACTATCAGCAGGTTGCGTCGATCCATAAGGCGAAAGCCATAGCCATTGAACACTTTGGCCAGCGTGAGGGCAATGAGGAACTTCATGAACTCGGCGGGTTGCAGACGTACCGGCCCGATGATGAGCCAGGAACGGGAACCGTTGATATCCTTAGCTACCAGCAAAGTGATGATCAACAGTGCAATGCCCGCCAGGTAGAAGAGAATGGCATAGGTCTCATAGAAACGGACATCAATTTTGATTAAGGCAATGGCGAGCAGCAACGAGCTACCCATCCAGACCAGCTGCATACCCGCTCTTCCGGAGAGATCGAACAGAGCAGTGGCATTCTCCAGGTCGTAGCTGGCAGCATAGATGTTGAGCCACCCCAGAAGCACAAAAAGAAGATAGAAGCCGACAGTGAACCAGTCGATCCTACCCTTTTCCGCCCATTCCCTGTTCCTTTGATAGATCATTGCATCTCCTCCTCGTTTTCAGACTCATTCTGCCTTGCCGGCAGGTTACGCGTATAGACATAGGGGAGGATCTCCCGGTTGATAATGGTGTTCTCGAGCCATCGGTCACTTTCCGGCACTTCACCCATCAGGTAGCGCTGCATCATGAGCCGTGCGATGGGTACCGCATTGGTGGCCCCGAAGCGACCGTTTTCCACCACGACGGCGATGGCCACCTGTGGGTTATCTTTGGGCGCAAAGCCTATAAAGAGGGAGTGGTCGTCACCATGAGGATTCTCAGCTGTACCCGTCTTACCGCAAACCTCCATGAAGGGTTCCAGGTTGATGCCACGACAGGTACCGATGGTTACAGCATCGGCCATACCGGCGACAGTGACCTCGAAGTGTTCCCGGTTTATTCCCGACTCGTGACGGGTGGTGAACTGCTCATCCAGCGCTCCCCCTTTAATCTCCTTCACCACATGGGGTGTGTAAAAATAGCCCCTGTTCGCGATAAGAGCCCCCAAATTGGCTATCTGGAGTGGAGTTGCCAGGATCTCACCCTGACCGATTGCGATAGAGATGATGTTGTGGGCATGCCATCGGTCGGTGTTGAACACTCTGGAATAAAACTTGCTGTTGGGGATGAACCCTCTTTTTTCAGAGGGAAGGTCCACCCCCAGAGGATAACCGAAGCCCATGTTCACCATGTGATCCTTCCAGACATCAAACGCATCACCTGTACTGGCGTATTTGCTCCTATTGCCGAGCATGCCGTTCAAACCGTAACAGAAAAAGGAGTTACAGGATGTAGCCAGTGCATACTGAATGGCCAGCGGGGAGTAATGACCGTGACAGGCAGGACGACCGCCCAGGGGAGGATATCCACCGAAACAGGAGTAGCGGCTCTCGGGAGTGATGATTCCTTCCTGCAGAAAAATCAATCCCTGTGTGGGCTTGAAAGTGGATCCGGGAGGATAGGTGCCGGCGATAGCCCTGTTTATCAACGGCTTGTATGGATTGTTCTCGAGCGATTGGTAATTGGAACCAAACGCTTTGCCGGTGAGCAATGCCGGATCATAGGTGGGAGCAGAGACCATGCAAAGGATCTCCCCTGTTTTGGGCTCGATCATCACGATGCTGCCCACCTTATTGTGCATCAGCAGCTCCCCGTAGGTCTGCAGATCAATATCAATACTGAGGGTCAGATCTTTACCAGATTCTGGAGCCTTGTCGTGCCGGCCCTCCTCATAACGCCCCTGCACCCTGCCGTGTGCATCTCGCAATAGCACCTCTACCCCTTTTTCTCCACGCAGATCCTCCTCATGCGATAGCTCCACACCCGATTTCCCGACATAGTCACCGCGCGCATAGTAGGGGTCGGCAGCCATCTTGTTCTTGTCAACCTCTGCCACGTAGCCAAGGATCAGTCCCATTCCGGAATAGTTGTATTGTCTCTCAGTACGACTCTGGATATAGATGCCGGGAAACTTATAGAGCTTCTCCTGCAACAGACCATATTCTTCTACGTTGAGCTGCGAGAGGAAGAGCTGAGGTGTATAGGAAGAATAGCCCGGGTTTTTGCGCCGATCTTTCATGTCTGTGTCGAGCAGGTGGAACCGTTCGATGTCGATGTTCAACGTACGACAGAAGTCGAGGGTATCAAACTGCTCCATCTCCCTCACCACCATCATCACATCGTAGGTAGGCCGGTTGTATACCAACAGGTTGCCTTTACGGTCGTAGATAGCCCCCCGGGCAGGATAGAGCGGTCTGCGAAGGAATGCATTGCTATCGGCATATTCACGGTACTCCGGACTCAATATCTGAAGATGAAAGAGCTGCAGGAGATAGATCAATGCGATGATCACCGCAGCCACTGCAATGATATTCTTTTTATTGGTCAGGGAATTAGGACTGTTCACCGTTTTTTCTCCTATAGATTATACTGTCGAGAGCAATGATGAGCAGGATGGAGGTCACGCCGGAGGTGACGATCCGCAAGAGGGTGTTGACCATGTTGAAGAGGGTGAACGCTTCAATGAGATACAACAGGGTGATGTGCAGGAAGATGGTAAAGAGGGTAAAGCGGATAAAGGGTGCAGCAGCACTGTTCATCCCGGGAACAAAACCTTCGAACTCCTCTTTTTCAAAAAAGAGACCCATGAGTGGCTTTCTGCACATCGCCACCAGTGTGATTGCGGCAGCATTCATGCCGGGGGTGTTGAGGAAAATATCGATTATCAGCCCCATCAGAAAAGCGGAGATGATCACATAAAAGATATTCCTGCCCACGGGTAGCTTCAACAGAAAATAACCATACAGAACCGGTGTAGCCAATCCAAAAAGAGTAATCCGGCTCAACAGCAGGACCTGCAATAGGATCAACAACAGAAAAAGCAAGAACTCATAGAGGTAAGTGACCTTCATTGTTTCATCTTTTCTTCCAATGCATTCTGTTCTTCGTAATACCGGTCATTGATGACCAGCACATCCTGTAACGTATAAAAATCGGTCGCCAGCTCCAGGTTGAAAGTGACGAAATTGTCATCTGCCGACTCACCTAGTCCGCTTACGCGACCAATGACAAGGTTCTTCGGGAAGATCCGTGAGAAGCTGGTCAGCACGGTATCTCCATTGTTGAAGGTCTCGTGTCTGGGAAGCTCCTGCACCTGTGCTTCGCGGATATTGTTGCCATTCCAGGAGAGGGAACCGTTGTTATCCGAGTCTTTCAGCCTGACACTCAACCGGAACTTGGGATTGATGACCGGTATCACTACTGCAAAATTGGCAGAGACGGTCGATACGACCCCCACGACACCCCGGTGTGAAATCACTCCCATATCTTGTTTGACACCCTGGTTACGGCCTTTGTTGATGGTGATGAAATTGTTCACACCCGAAAAGCTCAGGTTAACCACCTCGGCAGGGATAAATGTGAACTGCGGAACAGCGGTTGTGTCGGCAATGAATGCTTCAACAGTGAAGCTATCGGTAGGAGACTGGTTCCCTAAACGATCTCTCAGAGCATACAGCTCTTGCTCCAGTTGAGCGTTCCGCTCCAACAGTTCCCGGTTGTTTCTCTTCAGCAGGAAAAAGGATGAGACATCACCTGAAACCGTGTAGAGCCATCCCGTGACACGGTTTGCGGAAGTGAGATAGACACTTCGCTGATAGGAATTGTGCGTAAAAACGAGATAGAAACTGAATGCAACCAGTAGAATCGCAACCAGCCAGTGACTGTTTCGTATGATAAAATTGAACAGATTACGCATGCAATCTTATTTCAGTTATCCCGATCAGGTGCAACTGCCGGTATCAGTGGTTACCGGCATGATCCCTATCTCATTAAAAAGCTGAATTTATCAATGTTCCTAAGCGCAATGCTGGTACCCTTTGCCACCATGTGTAACGGGTCGTCGACCACCCGGAAGTGAATGCCGATCTTCTCGGTCAGACGCTTGTCAAGACCTCTCAACAGGGCTCCTCCACCGGTCAGATAGATGCCATTGCGGACAATATCGGCATAGAGCTCGGGGGGGGTCTGTTCCAGCGCGCTCAGCACCGCGGAATCGACCTTCGACACTGATTTCTCGATGCAGTGTGCTATCTCCTGATAGGATACCGGCACATCCATGGGCAGAGAAGTCATTCGGTTGGGACCATGCACGATAAAATCTTCGGGTGGATTCTCCAGCTCGGTCAGCACCGATCCCACGTTGATCTTGATCTGCTCCGCGGTGCGGTCACCAACCTTGATGTTATGCTGACGTCCCATGTAATCCTGTATATCCTCGGTGAAGTCGTCACCTGCAATCTTGATCGATTTGTTGGAGACGATACCACCCAGTGAGATCACTGCGATCTCGGTTGTGCCACCCCCTATATCTACGATCATGTTTCCTTCGGGTGCCTCCACGTCGAGACCAATACCCAGGGCAGCAGCCATCGGCTCAAAGATCATGTAGACGTCACGTCCTCCGGCATGTTCTGCCGAGTCGCGCACAGCACGGATTTCCACTTCCGTACTCCCGGAGGGAATACAGATCACCACGCGCAGGGATGGAGAGAAGAGACCCCCCTTGTTCTTGTTGGCCATCTTGATCATCCCCCTGATCATCTGTTCTGCAGCATTGAAGTCGGCAATCACACCATCTCTCAGGGGTCTTACCGTGCGTATATTCTCGTGGGTCTTCCCGTGCATCTGTCTTGCCTTCTCCCCCAGTGCGATCATCTTGTCGGTTTTGCGATCCAGCGCCACGATGGATGGTTCATCCAGGAGAATCTTTCCGGCATTGTTCACAATCACGGAATTGGCGGTACCGAGGTCCATTGCCAGCTCCTGCGTAAATGAAAATAAACCCATAATATTTGAAGTTTTCAGCTTTCAGCTCTCAGCTCTCAGCTTTTGTGTTAATGTTTAAAATGTCTGACGCCGGTGGTCACCATGGCAACACCGTTCCGGTTACAGGTTTCGATCGATTCCCCGTCACGGATCGATCCGCCTGGTTGTATCACAGCCGTGATCCCTGCCTTGTGGGCAATCTCGACAGAATCGGCAAAAGGAAAGTAGGCATCACTGGCCATCACCGCACCGTGGAGATCGAACTGAAAATGACCGGCTTTCTCGATGGCCTGGTTGAGGGCATTCACCCTCGACGTTTGTCCCGTACCGCTGGCAATAAGCTGTTTGTTTTTTGCCAGGACAATGGCATTGGATTTGGTATGTTTTACCAGTATGTTGGCAAACAGCAGGTCTTCGATCTCAGCATCAGTGGGTGTTTTGTCGGTCACGACCTGCAGGTCGCCGGCGCTCTGTAAGCTGACATTTCTGTTTTGTACCAGCATGCCGTTCAGTACCGAACGGTATTGCAATGGTTGCAATGCATGTTCTGCCGATTTGAGTACCAAAATTATACGATTTTTCTTTTGGAACAAAATATCGAGGGCCTCTTTATCATAATCCGGAGCGATGAGTACCTCAAAAAAGATGGAGTTGATGGCTTCAGCCGCAGCCCTGTCGACGGTCCTGTTGGTCACCACGATCCCGCCGAAGGCTGAGACCGGGTCGGCAGCCAGCGCTGCCTCCCATGCCTCTCTGACGGTAGGCCTGCAGGCTATACCACAAGCGTTGTTGTGTTTGAGGATTGCGAGTGTAGTCTCATCGAAATCGGCAATCAGCGCGATCGCCGCATCGATATCGAGGAGATTGTTGTAGGAGATCTCTTTGCCGTGCAACTGATCAAAGATCTGATCGAAATCACCGTAAAAAAGTCCCTTCTGATGTGGGTTTTCCCCATAACGAAGCTGCTTGCCCTCATCACAGACTACCCTGAGGGCACTGTTCTGGTCGTCGTCAAAATAATGAAAGATGGCAGCATCATAGCCGGAGGAGACCTTAAAGGCTTCTCTGGCAAACCAGCGACGATCCTCCTCACTGGTCTCTCCCCCTTTGTCTGTAAGCAGGTTGAACAATGGCTTATACTGATTTCGGGAAGCGACGATCAGGACATTTTTGTAGTTTTTGGCTGCACCACGGATCAACGAGATCCCGCCGATGTCTATTTTCTCGATGATCTCCTCCTCACTACTACCGGCGGCGACAGTCTGCTCAAAGGGATAGAGATCCACGACAACCAGATCGATGGAGGGGATATCATATGCTTTGACCTGTTTCTTATCTGACTCGTTCTCACGACGATATAGAATACCCCCGAAAATCTTGGGATGAAGCGTCTTGACCCGTCCGCCCAGGATGGAGGGATAACCAGTCACCTCTTCCACCCCTTCACATTCATAACCCAGTGACTCAATAAATTCACGGGTACCACCGGTAGAGATAAATTTGACTCTGAGATTGTTTAGCTCTTGAAGAATCTCCTCCAAACCATCTTTGTGATAGACGGATATGAGGGCTGTTTGTATTTTTTGTGACATCAACTCTCTTTTTGACACGTTAATTTGTAAAGGAGTACAAAGGTATAAAATCTATTGATCATTTATGATCATTGTGCCATTTGTTTTGCTAAAAAAGGGAATGTCACTGATGGTGACACTCCCTTCAAGATTGCCGGTTTCAGCAATCGCTTTTCGCTTTATTTTACTTCCCAGCCCAGAGCACTGGCACCGAGCACGGCAGCATCACTCTCCTTCAGTTCAGAGAACATCAGCTTCACCTTGTTCTTGAAGATGTTGAGCAGGTTTTTCTCCATGCTCTCACGTATCGGTTTCATGATTAAATCACCCGCCTTGGAGAGCCCCCCGAAAAGAATAATTGCTTCAGGGCTGGAAAAAGCCACAAAATCGGCAAACGCTTCACCCAACATCTCTCCCGTGAATCGAAAGATCTCTTTGGCCATCTCATCACCGGCCATCGCGGCATCAAATACATCTTTTGAAGTGATGTCATCGATGGGGATGTTACGCAGTCGGGTCTGGTCACCGGGCCTCATCTCCAGGTATTCGCGGGCCGTACGGGCCACACCGGTTGCAGAGGTATAGGCCTCGAGGCATCCTGCTCTGCCACAACCACATATACGACCATTGTGACGCCGCATGATCACATGTCCCAGCTCACCGGCAAAGCCGTCATGTCCGTACACCAGCTGGCCGTTGACAACGATACCGCTACCCACACCAGTGCCAAGGGTGATCACAATGAAATCTTTCATGCCGCGTGCGGCACCGTAGGTCATTTCACCGATGGCTGCTGCATTGGCATCATTGGTGAGAGCCACCGGGATACCCACACGATCCTCAAGCATCTGAGCGAAGGGAATCACTCCTTTCCAGTTCAGGTTGGGCGCAAACTCGATGCTTCCGGTGAAGTAGTTGCCGTTGGGTGTGCCGGCACCAATCCCCTTGATCTGATCTTTTGTCGTAGTCTGGCTGATCAGGTCGTTGATCAGTTCAGTCAATTCATCCAGGTAATCCTCCACTTCAGCATGTTTGGCTGTTTTGATACTGCCGCTGATCAGGATCTGTCCTCTTTTATCCACTATGCCGACAACGGTGTTTGTGCCGCCGACATCAATTCCTATCACATAGGGTTTCTCCATGATTTGTTTTATTAAAAATGATTTTCAGATGTGCATATAGATTTTATACCCGACAAATATAGCGATTTTTTGTAAAGAGGCTTTCTCTGTTTGTGAATAATTTAAATATATAGGTTTTCTGAAAAGTTAAAACCTAAATCATTGCCAATATAATAAAATTACCTACATTTGCAACTTTATATTTCTATTTATCGGTTTAATACCATTAACCACATCAAATTTCAAGAACAACAACACAATAATTATACAAACAGACAACACTTACCGAACCAATCATGAACGAAATTAAATTTTATCAAGGGGAAAGCATCCCCCTGGAACTGCACAAGGTACGGGTGGTGCAAAAGCTACACCTGGTACCCATCGAGAGAAGGCTTGAAGCATTGAATGAGGGAGGATTCAACACCTTCCGGTTGAACACGAAGGATGTGTTCCTCGACATGCTCACCGACAGCGGCACCAACGCCATGAGCGACAACCAGATAGCTGCAATGATGCAGGCAGACGACGCCTATGCCGGCTCCCAGAGTTTCTTCAAGCTCCAGAAAGCAGTAGAGGATGTGCTGGGTAAGCAATATTTCCTACCGGTACACCAGGGCAGAGCAGCAGAGAACATCCTGGCCAATGCCTATGTGCGCAAAGGCAACTTGGTACCGATGAACTACCACTTCACCACCTCCATGGCGCACATCACCCAGTATGGTGGCAAGATCGCCGAGCTGCTCTACGACGAAGCCTACGTGATCAACTCCTCTCACCCCTTCAAGGGCAACATGAACATCGAGAAACTGGAGGAGATCATCAAGATACATGGTTCCAAGAACATCCCATTCATCCGGATGGAGGCATCGACCAACCTGATTGGAGGTCAACCCTTCTCGGTGCAGAACCTGCGCGATGTGAAGGCTATTGCCGACAAATATCAAATCCGGCTGGTGCTCGATGCCAGCTTGATTGGTGAAAACGCTTACCTTGTTTTGCAACGGGAGGAAGAGTTCAAAGACAGCAATATGGGAGAGGTGATGCGCACCATGACCGCCATGGCCGATATTGTATATTTCTCTGCCCGTAAGCTGAGCTCCTCGCGTGGCGGGGGCATCTGCACCGACAGTCTCGATATCTACCGGGAGCTGGAAGCACTGGTACCGCTTTTTGAAGGGTTCCTCACCTACGGGGGTATCTCGGTACGTGAGATCGAGGCGATGGCTGTGGGTCTATATGAGACACTCGATGAGACGATGATCAGCCAGAGTCCCAGCTTCATCGCCTACCTGGTCAACGCATTGGATAAGCACGGTGTGCCAATGATTAAACCTGCAGGGGTGCTGGGTGCCCACGTGGATGCGATGCAGGTGTGCGACCATATTCCGCAGAAAGAGTACCCCGCCGGGGCACTGGCGGCAGCACTCTACCTGATCTCGGGGATCCGCGGGATGGAAAGGGGTTCTGTCTCCAACCAACGGGATGAGTATGGCAACGAGACCTACGCCGATATGGAGCTGGTGCGCCTGGCTGTGCCACGGCGTGTCTTCACCCTGTCGCAGATCAAGTATGTGGAAGATCGCATGAAATGGCTCTACGACAACCGTACGCTGATCGGCGGTCTTCGCTTTGTCTATGAGCCACCGGTGCTACGCTTCTTCATGGGAGGTCTGGAACCGGTGAGTGACTGGCCTGAGAAACTGATAGCCAAGTTCAAAGAGGACTTTGGAGAGAGTTTATAAAATGTAAGAAAAAAAAGATCGCTTCGTTAGCGGTCTTTTTTTATCATCGACTTTTAAGGATTCTTCATATCATTTTCCACCCGAATGCAGGGAAAAGTACTATATTTATCGAATCTTTTAAAAAACAATATGAAGATGAAAAAACGAACTGTAATGATGCTGCTGCTGGCTACACTCCTTTATCTGCCGGTAATACAGTCACAGGAGATCATCGCCCATCGCGGCTTCTGGAAAACGGAGGGATCGGCACAAAACTCAATCACCGCACTGATGAAAGCCGATTCAATTGGTGTCTTTGGCTCTGAGGTAGATATCTGGATCTCTTCCGACGGGATCCCTGTAGTGAACCATGATGCCACCGTCACCCTCGACGGGAAAAAGTTGCGTGTGGAGGATACCCCTTTCGGGACATTACGAAAGGTGAAGCTCTCAAACGGTGAACAGATGCCAACGGTAGAGGAGTACCTGAATGCCTTTGAGAAATGTAAAAAGGTGAAACTGATCATCGAGTTCAAGTCACACACGGTCAAAGAACGGGAAACGGAGCTGGCCCGTAAGGTGATCGACATGGTACATCAGCGTGGATTAAAGGATAAGGTGGAGTATATTGCTTTCGGCATCCATTTCCTGCAACTGGTACGGCAACTCGACCCGCAAGCTTCTATCTACTACCTGAATGGGGATATGTCACCTGCAGTGCTCTCTTCGATGGGTGTCTCAGGATTGGACTATCACTACAATGTATTGTTCAATCATCCCCAGTGGGTAGAGGCAGCTCATAAGCTGGGTCAGAAAGTAAATGTATGGACGGTGAACAAAGCGGAGGATATCCAAAAGGTGATTGATTTGAAAGTGGATTTTATCACCACCGATGAGCCATTGCGGGTGAAAGAAATCATAAAGAATCGATGACACTCAAAGAGCAATTGCATCGGGCCATCGGGATTGCCCTCACCGCCCATGAAGGACAGCATGACACCCATAACGGCCGTCCCTACATTGAGCATCCTTACCGGGTGATGAACGGGGGACACACACTGCAGGAGAAGATCGTGGGGATGCTGCACGATGTGGTGGAGGATAGCGAATGGACCCTGAAGCAGCTCGCCACAGAGGGCTTCTCACACGAGATCGTGGCGGCCGTTGATGCGCTGACGCGTCGCGAGGGGGAACCCTATGAGGTGTCGATCCGCCGGGTGCAGGCCGATGCACTGGCCACACGGGTGAAGCTGCTGGATCTGACCGACAACATGGATATCCGCCGCTGGGAAGAGGTGACGGAAAAGGATCTGGAGCGGCTGCAGAAGTACCTGAAAGCATATAAACAGCTTACCGAATAGTGGCCGGCATCTATCTCCATATCCCATTCTGCAAGACTCGCTGTACCTACTGCGACTTCTACATGGGCACCAATGAGTCCCATATTGATGCCTTCGTGGAGGCACTTTGCGTGGAAGCAGTACTCCGAAGGGACGAAGCGAAGGAACCGATCGGTACCATCTACTTCGGCGGAGGTACTCCCTCCCGCCTGCAGGAACATCACTTTGAGCGGATCTTCGACACCCTCTACCGCCACTATCCCATTGTGCCGGATGCGGAGATCACGGTGGAAGCCAACCCCGACGATCTCACGGAGGATTATGTAACCATGCTGGCTGCCCTCCCATTCAACCGCCTCAGCATCGGCATCCAGAGCTTCGACGACGCGGAGTTGCTGTTCCTCAGTCGCCGCCACAACGCCCGGGAGGCGAATGATGCAGTGAAACGATGCCAGCAACATGGGTTCAACAACATCAGCATCGATCTCATCTACGGACTACCGGGCCAGAGCCTCACGGTGTGGCAACGCAACCTGGAGCAGGCACTGGCATTGGATATTCAGCACATCTCCTCCTATCACCTGATCTACGAGGAGCGAACTCGCATGTACCGATTATTGAAAGCGGGTAAAATAACACCCGTGATGGAGGAGACCAGCACAGAGATGTTTGCCATGCTGATCGACCGGCTTACCGCTGACGGTTTCGTTCACTATGAGATCTCCGCCTTCGGTAAGGAAGGTTTGTTTTCGCAACACAACTGCTCCTACTGGAAGGATGTCCCCTACATCGGTCTTGGACCTTCCGCCCACTCCTACAACGGGGAGAGCCGTTCCTGGAACGTGCGCTCCCTCCTCCGTTACAACAAGGGAGCCGAGGGAGGTCACTTTGAGCGGGAAGTGGAGCAGCTGAGTGCACAGGAGCGATACAATGAGTTTATCCTCACCGGTCTCCGCACCATGTGGGGCATCAATCTGCAGGAACTGGAAAAACGTTTCGGGGTAGAACTGCTTGACTATTGCATGAATAACGTGCAACCCTACCTGAACCGTGGTCTGGTCCGGCAGGAGGGTAGCAAGCTTATTCTCACCCGCGAAGGATTCTTCATCTCCGACGGAATCATGAGCGACCTGATGCGGGTAGATTGATCAACTCAGACCTTCAATCTCTCCCTTCACGATATCGATGCGGGTTGCCTGCGGGTCGGCGGGAAGTCCCGGCATGCGCATCATCTCACCGGCGATGGCTACGATGAACTCCGATCCCTGGTTGATGACCAGGTCGTTGATCTTGAACCGGAAATCCTTTGCCACACCATACCACTTGGGATCGGCCGAGAAGGAGTACTGTGTCTTGGCGATGCAGACCGGCATCTTAGCCAGGGGGGTCCCCTCTATCAGCTTCAGCATCTTCAGCGCCTTCTCACCCAGCACCACGTCGCGTGCACCGTAGATCTGCATGGCGATCTTGGTCAGTTTTGTCTCGATGTCATCCTCATCCGCATAGGTGAACAGCAGCTCTCCGGAGGGAGCATTCTCCACCGCATCAACCACTGCATTCGCCAGATCCACAGCCCCTTCGCCGCCATCGGTGAAGGCTTCATTCACCGCGAAGGGAACTGCATGTGCGTCGCAGAAGGATTTAATAGCTTCAATCTCATCAGGGGTGTCGAAGGCATATTTGTTGAATGCCACCACTACAGACTGACCAAATGCAGCCAGGTTGCCGAGGTGTTTATCCAGGTTCTCCAGACCCTTTCTCAGACCCTCTATATCGGGTTCACGAATGCTTTTCTCCGGTGTACCGCCATGCATCTTGAGGCCCTGTGCGGTGACCACGATCACTGTCAATTTGGGGCGAAGACCGCTTTTGCGGCACTTGATATTGAAGAACTTCTCCGCCCCCAGGTCGGCACCGAAACCGGCCTCAGTGATCACATAATCACCATAGCTCATCGCCATCTTGGTGGCGAGCACGGAGTTGCAGCCATGTGCGATGTTGGCAAAGGGCCCCCCATGCACGAAGGCGGGTGTGTTCTCGGTGGTCTGCACCAGGTTGGGGTTGATGGCATCCTTCATCAGCACGGTGATGGCACCGGCCACCCCCAGATCCTTCACGGTAAAGGGGTCGCCGTTACGCTTGTATCCAAGGAGGATATTCTCTATGCGGCGACGCAGATCGGCTTCATCTTCAGCCAGACAGAGGATGGCCATCAGCTCGGAGGCGGCAGTGATGTCGAAGCCCGCCTCCTGGGGCACGCCGTTGCCGGGTCCCAGCCCTGTCACGATATAGCGTAGGCTGCGGTCGTTCACATCAAGCACCCGCTTCCAGAGGACATCCCTGATCTCATCGCCCGTACCCTGCACCCGCAGGATGTAGTTGTCGAGGAGTGCCGAGATGGTGTTATGTGCGGTGGTCACCGCGTGAAAGTCGCCGGTGAAGTGAAGATTGATATTCTCCATGGGGAGCACCTGAGCATAGCCACCACCGGCCGCACCACCCTTCATGCCGAAGACGGGGCCGAGGGAGGGTTCACGCAGTGCCACGATCGCCTTCTTGCCGATCTTGTTCAGTCCGAGTGCCAGACCGATAGAGACGGTGGTCTTGCCGATCCCCGCCTTGGTGGGGGTGATGGCGGTGACCAGGATCAGGTTGCTCTGCTCTACCCTCTTTGGGTCGATCAGGTTGAGTGGTATCTTGGCCATGTGTCTGCCGAAGCTGATCACCTCTTCGCGTGGTATGCCCACACTCTCTGCCACCTCCTTGATCTTCCTGAGCGGCGTCTCTCTTGCAATTTGAATGTCTGATTTCATATGTTGATTTGTTGATTTGAGGATGAGTTGATTTGAGGATGAGCTGATTTGAGGATGAGTGGATTTGAGGATGAGTGGGCTCAATGCTTTGAAGAATTGGATATTCTCTTTTTTGTGGAAGAGATGATTTTGTTCAATAGTTTTTTTACGCTCATAACTGTTTCCAATAGAGCGTTAGGGGCAGGATAGTGAGTAAAGTGATTACAAATTAGCAACCAGTACTCAGATTCATCAGCCTCCTTGGCTGCGATTTTCATCCTGTGGAGGAAATCAATCATACTTTCAGCATTTTGAGCTTCCCGAATGTTTGCTCCGATTGAGGTACCAGAACGTAAGAGCTGATTTGCAATCACAAATTTCTTCTCCTCTTCCAGTTTTTCACAATATGCAACGATCTCCAATGCGAACCGAAAACTTAATTGCACGATCTCATTCTCTTTTTCCATCTCCTTATTCTCTATTTGTACATTATTCGAATTTGCTAATCTGCTAATCCGCTAATCTGCTAATCAACGAATCAGCTAATCTGCTAATCCGCTAATCCGCTAATCTGCTAATCCACTAATCCGCTAATCTGCTAATCAACGAATCTGCTAATCAACGAATCAGCTAATCAGTTTTCAGTTTCTCTTCCAGCATCATCAGCTGATCGCGCAGCTGGGCTGCTTCCAGGAACTCCAGCTTCTTTGCGGCAGCCATCATTGCCTTGCGGGTCTGTTCGATCTTGGCTCTCAGATCATCAGGGGATGCCAGTTCAGGTAGCGGTTCGGCCGCCATGGAGGAGTAGTCAGGCTCCACGTAAGCCCTGGCTTCGGCTGTCGCAATGTACTCCTTGCTCAACGCAGACGAGAGGGCCCGCTTGATCTGGCGGGGTGTAATGCCATGCTCCTCGTTGTACTTCATCTGTTTCTCTCGACGCCGGTTGGTCTCGTCCATGGTCTTCCTCATGCTGTCGGTGATCTTGTCTGCATAGAAAATAACCCTGCCATTCACGTTACGTGCTGCCCTGCCCGCCGTCTGCGTGAGGGAGCGGTGGGAACGGAGGAACCCCTCCTTGTCGGCATCCAGCACCGCTACCAGCGATACCTCCGGCAGGTCCAGTCCTTCGCGCAACAGGTTGACGCCGATCAGCACATCAAAGAGGCCACTGCGCAGTTCCGACATGATCTTCACCCGCTCAAGGGTCTCCACATCGGAGTGGATGTAGTTGCATCGTATGTTGTTCCCTGCCAGGTACTCGGTCAGCTCTTCCGCCATCCGCTTGGTAAGCGTGGTGACCAGTACCCGTTCATCCTTCTCCACGCGCATCTGAATCTCCTCCATCAGGTCGTCTATCTGGTTGAGGCTGGGACGCACATCGATGGGCGGGTCAAGCAGGCCGGTGGGGCGAATCAGCTGATCCACCACGATCCCTTCCGACTTCTCCAGTTCGTAGTCCGCAGGTGTGGCGCTGACGAAGATGATCTCCGGTGTCAGCTCTTCGAACTCCTCGAAGCGTAGCGGCCGGTTATCGATGGCTGCCGGCAAGCGAAAGCCATACTCTACCAGGTTCTTCTTGCGGGAGTTGTCGCCACCGTACATCGCCCTGATCTGAGGGATGGTGACATGGCTCTCGTCGATGACGGTGAGGTAATCCTCCGGGAAGAAGTCCAACAGGCAGAAGGGGCGCGTACCCGGTTCCCGACCGTCGAAGTAACGGGAGTAGTTCTCAATGCCTGAGCAGTAACCTATCTCCTTGATCATCTCCAGATCGTAGGTCACCCGTTCATAAAGTCGTTTGGCCTCGTAGGGCTTGCCAATCTCCCGGAAGAACTCCACTTGCCTGCCCAGATCGAGTTGTATCTCATCTACGGCACGGTTGATCCGCTCCTGCGTAGTAACGAAGAGGTTGGCCGGAAAGATACGATAGTTGTCCAGCCGCTCCATGGTAACCCCGGTGAGCGGATCCACCGATTCGATGCTCTCGATCTCATCACCCCAGAAGATGACACGGATGATGTAGTCGTGGTAAGCCAGGAAGACATCCACCGTGTCTCCCTTCACCCTGAAGTTGCCACGGTTGTATTCGGCTGTCTCGTTACGCGAGTAGAGGCTGTTGACCAGCAAACGCAGGAGCTGATCCCTCTCGATGGTCTGCCCTACGGTGACCTCGATGGTGGTTTTGTTGAAGTCCTCAGGATTACCGATCCCGTAGAGGCAGGAGACCGACGAGACCACGATCACGTCGTTCCGTCCCGAGAGCAGCGAGGAGGTAGCGGCCAGTCGTAACTTCTCGATCTCATCATTGATGGAGAGATCCTTCTCGATGTAGGTGTCAGTGGTAGGGATGTAGGCCTCCGGCTGATAGTAATCGTAGTAGGAGACGAAGTACTCCACCGCGTTATGGGGGAAGAAGCTCTTGAACTCACTGTAGAGCTGTGCCGCCAGCGTCTTGTTGTGGCTCAGCACCAGTGTGGGCTTGTTCACCTGTGCAATCACGTTGGCAATGGTGAAGGTCTTGCCGGAGCCGGTGACACCCAGCAGGGTCTGATAAGGAATCTTGTCGCGCAACCCTTCCATAAGCGACCTGATCGCTTCGGGCTGGTCGCCAGTAGGTTTGTATTCTGAGGTAAGTTGAAACTGCATAGTCACTGTGTAAACAAACGGGTCCTGTTTTGGTTTACCATCGGTATATCGAATTTATGAGCTGCACCCTGTCAAGGCGCACCGGGATAGGGTTTGGTTTCATGAACGGCGGTGATCTGAAAAAGTGGATTCAGCTCCAGATGAAGGATATAACCCGGCAATTGCTCCCGCGTTCCTGTACCACCAAGTGACTTCAGTAGCGGCAGATTGACACGGTAGCGATCTTCTAAGGTCTTCTCAAGCTGCACCTCTTCCAGGTCGGGGATATAGGTGATTGCAGGCTCTTCAGATCGTGCTGCACCAATCAGCAGCTCACCCAGCAACCGTTCACGTGACAAGGGTCCACTGAAATAATAGCGTTCTACGCGCGGTGCGAACCATTGTTCCAGTCCCGCATGATCCAATGAACTCAAGGCGGAACAAAAACCGTTTACAACGATTCGAACGCTGTCGAGGGTGGACTGCTCTACCGGATAGGATTGAAAGAGCATCCGGTAGCGAGTCTCCGCCTCTGCCAGGTAGTCACCGTTGAAATCACCGCTCTCAGCCATCATCATATAATCGGAATAGGCAGATGAGGTGTTTGAGTGAAGGGCCCCCATCCAGGTAAGGGAATCGAGCCGTCGCTTCACCAGGGGGGCATAATTGCTTTCCGGAAACTGAAGCAGGAAGTCACGTAGTTCGGTCACCAGTTCACTATGTCGCATCACCTCCCAGCGATCTGCTTCATCGGCTTTCAGTCGCATCAGTGCCGCCTGTGCCTCCTCAAAGTGGGCTCCGTCCGGGTTGTTTTCAATATAATGAAGATAGCCTGTCACACTGTTCGCCTTTATGGCGGTATCCCAACCGCTTCGCTCCAGGTTACCTTTCCGGATCAATTCGTTGTAAAGGAGAAAGGCGATCATCAACAACAGCAGAATCACAGCAATCCGTACCAAACGGCGGCCGGCTTTCCGGCTGCTGCTTCTCTTTACTGCTTCACCGGTATTTGCATCGGGGAATGATCCCTTTAGTTCATCTGCTGATGACCCTGTTTTCTCATTGGTGGGTATTTCATTCGAATCCTGTAATGATGATACAGGTTCTGTCAACGGATCGATCTCCTTGCCTGAGGGTCTATTGGTACCCCCCTTAGGGTGAGGTTGCAGCGACTCGGGCAGAACCACCTCATATTCGGCACGAAGCTTATTCGAACAGGCGTCGCAAAAAAGTGCTTCTTCTTTTTTTTCTTTTCCACAGAGGGGACAATGGTGAGACATAGCGTGATCAGTTTTCAGACATAATTCCTGTTTCACAAAGATAAAAATGTTTTGGATATATTTTCGTACATTTGATATCCTGAATCCCGGCTCTCCGGGAGCATGATCAGAAGCAGTTTCATCCAACACTTTTTCTACAGTTTTTATCACACTAAAATAAGCATCTACAATACTACATAACAATGGAATACATAAAAAACAGAATCCTTTCCTTCAAATATGCTTTTTGGGGAATCGATACTCTTTTCAGGGAGACACCCAATGCTGTGATTCAACTTGTGGCGGCAATAGCAGCGATACTATCAGGACTCTTTTTTCATATTACGAACGCTGAGTGGCTCATCCTGATCCTGTCGATCGGGGGTGTTCTGACAATGGAGACGATCAACAGCGCCCTGGAAAATCTTTCCGACTATGCATCCAAAAAAGAGATGCACCCCACCATCAGGAAAGTGAAAGATCTCTCCGCCGCGGCAGTCCTGATCATGGCTATTGCCGCACTCGCTATTGGCCTTGTCATCTTCCTCCCGAGAATCATTCATCTTTTTTCATGATCGAAACCCAACCCTATATCATAGAATTGGAAGAGCTCTCCGCATCACATTCGGATGCCGTTGAGAAAGTGCAGCATCTGAAAAAGATACTGGAACGATTCAGCAGGGAGGTAACCCGCGATGAAGCGGTGCAGTTCTCCAATTTCTTCTCGCGACTAGTGTTCATTTCTCAGAAACTGAAACTCCCACGGCAGTTGGAGTGGCAGCTACAACACTTCCGGGTGCGCGAGAAGGAGCTGCGCCGTAATCCGGATCAACAGACAGCACGCCAGGAATACCGGTCAGCGGAAAAAGCGGTAGAGGCTCTGCTGTTGATTGCCGGCGGGGTCTCTTCGCCGGGTTATGGAGCATCTGCCTCTGTAGAAAGCGAAGCAGCGAGTTCCGGGATGCCCGTCCCCCTCTCCTCCACCCTACGGGTGCAGCTTCTGCACTGCGTTCCGGAACGGGGCGAGTTGCTTTGCAGCTGTGAGGAGCCTCATGGTGCCGAGATCCTGGTGCGCTACACACACCTGTTGAGAGATGTACCGGGAGAAGAGAACAGCACACTTTTCCGTGTGGGGTCACAACTCAACCTGATTGATTGCAAGACCGACAGGGAGGGTATCTTCACTCCCCGATTCATTGTACTGGAACCGGACTACCTGGTGGATGCCTCCGCCCTCGCAGAATGTTTCCAGGAGTATGCCGTTACACCTTTTCACTTCTTCCGCAACAAGTTCACCGAAAAGGAGAATCGCTCCTACCTGCTGCTGGGGAACCTGGCCAACTTCTTCCTCGACGAACTGGTCTTCACCACGGATCCGGAGCAGCTCTCCTTCGACGAGGTCTTTCTTCGCTCCTTCAAGCAGTCACCCTTCGAATACACCAGCTGCGCAGATATCCAATCGAATGCCGAATTCCGGGAGTTCATGCAAAAGGCGAGAAGCCAGTTCGAGAACATCCGACGGGTGGTGCGTGACGATTTCCCGCGAATGGGTATCGACCTGCATCAATGTACGCTGGAACCCTCCTTCTTCAGCGAGCGGTATGGTTTCCAGGGACGGCTCGACCTGCTCCAGCTACTGCCCGGGAATATTGAGGCAAAGATCGTGGAACTGAAATCAGGGAGGTTGCCCTACCCTCCCGGGGATGACAGCAAAATAGCCCTCAATCACGAGGTACAGACGGCAATCTACCGGATGATGATAGAAGGAGTCTTTGGACTCGACAGCCATTCCCTTGATGCGGCGATCCTATACTCTGCCGGCAACCGGCCGGGTACCAACCTGCGTTTTGCTGCGGTGTGGCAGGATCTTGAGAGGCAAATCATCGGGATTCGCAACCGGATCGTTGCGAACGAGCAGGCAGTGATAAGGGGAGACAATCAGACGGTGGAAGCGTTGTTCAATGGTCTGTTTGCTACGGCTGCCGAAACAGAAAAGGTGCCGGCATTCTATCGCTCCCGCGTGAATGAGATGCGTGATCTGCTGGCCCGATGCAGTGACTTTGAAAAGGCCTACTTCTATCGCTTCATCCGCTTTGTCACCCGTGAGCTCTACCTCCAGAAGATCGGTGACGTGGCCTATGAGACACCCACCGGACTTGCATCGCTCTGGAACAGTGACTTCAGTGAGCGGGCCGCCGCACTCGATCTGTTGCAGGATCTCACCATCCGAGAGATCGATGACAGGGATCGCGATATGACCATCCACTTCTCCCGAAACGAAGCAAACCGGGAGATCGCCAACTTCCGAGAGGGAGAGATCTGCATCGTCTACCCCCGTTCCGATGATGGTGATACTGTGCTGAACCGTCAGATATTGAAAGGATCGCTGGTACGCATCAGCGAAAAAAGTGTGGAGGTACGCTTTCGCTACAAGCAACGCAACCGGCACTACTTCAACGAAAACAAGCTATGGGCCATTGAGCACGACAGCATCGACAGCTCTCATAACAGCATGTACCGCAGTCTATACGCTTTTCTCGGTTCTCCCCCCTTGAAGAAAGAGCTGCTGCTGGGTATGCGTCCCCCCGGTAAACCTCACGTGAGCAAGAAGGCAGAACCACCCTACCCCGAAAACATCATCCGCAGAGCTGTTGAAGCAGAGGAGTACTTCCTGATCGTAGGTCCACCAGGTACGGGGAAGACCTCAATCTTCGCACGTCGACTGATCGAAGAGTATCATCGCCGACCGGAGAGCAACATCCTGGTGTTGGCCTATACCAACAGGGCTGTGGATGAGCTGTGCGAAGCGATCCATGCTGCCCTGGGATGCAAGGAGGAGGCGTGCGACAGATACATCCGAGTGGGTACGGAGCTCTCCTGTGCCCCATCCTATCGTCCCCGGTTGCTGCAGAAGGTGGCAGAGCGGGCACCCAATAGGGAATCACTGCGCAGGGAGATGGAAGAGACCCGCATCTATGTGGCAACGCTGGCCTCCATCCTGGGACGGATGGAGCTCTTCACCCTGAAACATTTCCACCTGGCACTGGTGGATGAGGCCTCACAGATCCCGGAACCGCAGATCATCGGCCTTCTGCCGCGGTTCGAAAAGTTTATCCTCATCGGCGACCATAACCAGCTCGCCACCATCGTACTGCAACAAGCGTCACTATCCCGTGTAGAAGAAGCCCCTCTGCGGGAGGCAGGTATCACCGACTGCCGTGAGTCGCTGTTTGAAAGGTTAATTCGCCGCTGCGCCGATCAGGGGTGGGATCATGCCACGGTACAGCTCACACACCAGGGGAGGATGCACGAGGAGATCGCGGCCTTCCCCGCCCGGCAGTTCTATTCCGGCAACCTCTTCCCCGCCGTGGAGTGGCAGTTGGAAAGATGGCAGTTGACACCCACAATAGGTGACACGCTACAACAAATAGCTGCAACCCATCGTACCGCGTTTCTATCCACGGAGAAATTGCAGCATGACAGTTCAGCAGATAAGACCAGCGAACCGGAAGCGGCTGTGATCGTACAACTGCTCACTTCAATCCGCAACCTCTACCTGGCCAACGGAAAAACGTTCCAACCAGAACGTGTCGGCATCATCGCCCCCTACCGCAACCAGATTGCCCTGATACGGCACCGGTTGGCAGCAGCCGGCTTCCCCGGCGCAGAAGAGGTGATGATCGACACGGTGGAGCGTTTCCAGGGGAGTCAGCGCGATCTGATCCTCCTCTCCTTTTGCGTAAACAGACCCTATCAGATGCAGTTCCTATGCAATCTCAATCACGACGGCACGGTGGACCGTAAGCTGAACGTGGCCATCACCCGGGCACGGCAACAACTGTTCCTTGTGGGTAACGCACGAATCCTGCAGCAACACCCGGTTTATGCATCGCTACTGACTCATTACCGCAAAAAAATGGTGATTTTGAAGCCGGAAGAGATAAATCTTTAATCGATATTTTTTTGTTCTCGGAAAATTGACTATTTTTGCAGTCCGAAACTGTCTTGTGGTGTAATGGTAGCACAACAGATTCTGGTCCTGTTTGTCCAGGTTCGAGTCCTGGCAAGACAACACAATTAACTGTTAATCAATAGCTTGAAAGTGCACAAAGGGATGTCGGACTGATTTTATTGGTCCGACATTTTTTTGTTTTTATACCATTCACCCGGCGTTGTTCACCAACACATCTATCCCTCCGAACATTTGAATGGTTTCCCCTATCAATCTCACCGGTGTTTCCGGATCAGTAATATCGGCAACAACCAGGTGCGGTTGGGGTGCATACTTTTGTATGCTTACTTTCAATTTTTCCAGTTTATCCAAATCTCTTCCGGTAATAACCAGTCTCATCCCCATCGAGGCCAGTCTGAGGGCAATGCATTCACCAATACCTCTTGTTGCTCCTGTTATCAAGGCTATCTTTCCCTTCAATTCCATATTGTATAACATAACTATTGATAGACTAAGGTACAAATTCCCCACCATCATGAGTCGTATCTTTAACATAAGTATGTGTCACAAAACAAATATATTAAAATTTCAAAAAGATTTAATCATTTGATTTAATCATTTGTTTAATTCAAAATTGTTGCTTACTTTTGGGGCATCATCAGAAAAATTAAGACAATGGAACCGATCACAACCGAAGAAAAAATAATCCGTGCTGCCGACAAGATCTTTACCCAAAAGGGATTCGCAGCTACCCGAACCCGGGATATTGCCGAGGAGGCAGGCACCAACCTGGCGTTACTGAACTACTATTTTGGCAGCAAGGAGAAGCTGTTCAGGAATGTGGTGCGAGAGAAACTGAAAATGTTGCTGAGTGCGATGGGACCGATTGCATCGGACGAAACCATCCCCATCGATGAGAAAATCAGGATGATCTCAGAGAACTATACGAGGCTGCTGCTCGAAAACGAAGATCTCCCCCTCTTCATCCTGAACGAGTGGTCCGTCAACAAAAAACTGTTTGCGGACCTCATACGGGAGACCCGTCAGCATGCGGAGCCGGTGATTGAAAAACAACTCAGGGAGAGTGGCATGGCGATCACCCTAGAGGACCTGATCGTCAACACGCTGGGCATGATCATGTTTCCTTTTATCGCCAAGCCGATGATCCTTTCCTCGGGTCTGGTACAGGAAGATCAGTTTGCAAAGTTCGTGGAAAAACGTAAAGAGAAGATCCCGGAATGGATTATTTCAATAACCAAATAAACAGATAAATATATGAAATCGAAAAAACTTCTTTTGAGCATAGGATTGATCTGCGTCAACAGTTTGTTTTTACAAGCACAGATTATCACACTTAACGAGGTTCAGAAGATGGCAGAAGCAAATTACCCTGCCATGGCCAGGTATGATATCATTGAGAAAACAAAGGCGTTCAGCCTCGCAAATGCAAACAAGGCGTACCTCCCACAAGGCATCCTTACATCACAGGCAACATGGCAATCAGATGTGACTCAAATAGAGTTGGACATACCCGATGGGATGCCGCCTCTAGAGATTCCGGTACCGGATCAGGATCAGTACCGAATTGTGGCAGAACTGAATCAGCTGATCTGGGATGGCGGCAATGTCTCAGCACAGAAAAAAAGCTTGAAAGCCAATTCTGAATTGGAGAAGAAGCAACTGGACACAGAGGTCTACGCCCTGAGAGAACGGGTGAACAACCTCTACTTCGGCATCCTGCTGATGAAAGAAAGCCTGCAGCAACAGTTGATTCTGGAAAAAGAATTACAGCGCAACTATGACAATGTGCAAACTTACCAGTTACACGGTTTGGCAAATGAAACCGACCTGAGTACAATAAAAGTAGAGATCCTCAAAGCAAAACAAAAGCGTATCCAATTGGAAGCAACACTGGATGCCTATCTGCGGATGCTTTCGGTTGTAACGGGGCAAACACTCACCAAAGAAATGGTATTTGTAAAACCAAATCCGGAAACTGAAATGATCAGTCCAATCATCAACCGTCCCGAGTTGCAGGTGTTCACTGCACAGGAGGAGGTGATTGATACTCAGAGTGCGTTGTTGAAAGCCAAAAACAGGCCCACCTTATCGGCTTTTGCACAGGGAGGGTACGGGAAGCCGGGACTCAACATGTTTGACACCGAATTTTCACCATACTTCCTGGGGGGGGTACGTTTATCATGGAACTTTGGTAATCTATACAGGTACAACAACGACAAAAAGAAGATCAATCTTCAAAAACAGACACTTGATAGCCAAAGAAAAACGTTTCTCTACAACCTTAGGATGCAGATACCGCAACTGCAGACAGAAGTTGAAAAATTCCAGAAGACAATGCAGGATGATGATGAGATTATACGTCACCAAACACTGATCAGGGAAGCAGCTGAGGTGAAGGTGGAAAATGGCACAATGACTGTCTCTGATCTGATGAAGGAGATCAACTCGGAGGAAGCGGCAAAACAGGCAAAGACATTGCATGAGATACAATTCCTTATGTCAATCTATTTACTCAAACATGCAGTGAACCAATAGTCGTACAACCATCATAGAGACTACAAATTAGAGCAGTACAGAAGCGTTTGATAACAGAAATAAGTAACAAGCAAAAATAACAACGAACTATGAAGCCATTAAAATTAGTAACCGCACTTTCTCTCACCTTCCTCTTGTTTTCATGCAACAACAGCAGCGGAGAATATGACGCCACAGGGTCATTCGAAGCCACGGAAATCATTGTCTCGTCGCAAGCCAACGGAGTATTACTTGATCTGACGGTAGAGGATGGGGATCAGTTGAATGAAGGGCAGAAGGTGGGGCAGATAGACAGCACCCAACTTTACCTCCAGAAAATGAGCCTTCTCTCAAACGCTGAAGGAATCCGCTCACAACAACCTGATATTCGGAAGCAGACGGCGGCAATTCAGGAACAAATCAGAACCCTGGAAAGAGAACGGGCACGAGTAATAAACCTGCTTGCTTCCAATGCAGCCAACCAGAAGCAACTCGATGACATAGAGGCACAGATTAACGTCCAGCAGAAGCAACTTTTGGCGTTGACCTCAACACTGGAAAAGAGCAGCAAAAGTATCTCCGCGCAAAGCTCTACCCTCGAAATACAGATTGCTCAGCTGAACGATCAGCTTGAAAAGACGCAAATCGTTTCGCCTATTACGGGAACAGTGCTGAATACATATGCTGAGGAGGGCGAATTAGCCACCATGGGTACTCCCCTCTTTAAAATTGCAGATACAAGCACCCTCTATCTGAGAGCTTATGTAACTAATGACCAGCTGGCACAGATCAAACTGAACGATGAGGTTACAGTGAGGGTGGACAACGGTGAAGGCAACATGAAAACATACAATGGTACGATCCGTTGGATATCCGACAAATCAGAGTTCACACCCAAAACAATACAGACTAAAAATGAGCGAGCCAACCTGGTCTATGCGCTAAAAATCGCTGTTCCCAACGATGGCTATCTGAAGATTGGCATGTATGGGGAGGTGAAGTTTAAATAATCACAACGGAGCAATGAACAAGAAAAGAAAATGATAGAAGTTGAGAACCTGAATAAAAGCTACAGGAAGGGCAACATAAAAGCTCTGAATGGCATCTCCTTCCAGGTGAATGATGGGGAGATATTTGGTGTTATCGGCCCGGATGGTGCCGGAAAGTCATCACTCTTCCGGATTTTGGCTTCGCTGATCCTTCCTGACAGCGGAATGGCAATCATGAACGGGCTCGATGTAGTGAAAGACTACCGGAAAGTACGACAAATCATTGGCTATATGCCCGGCCGTTTTTCTCTATATCAGGATCTGAGCGTGGAGGAGAACCTTGCATTCTTTGCGACACTCTTCCACACCACCATCGAAGAGAATTATTATCTGATTAAAGATATTTACCAACAGATAGAACCGTTCAAAAATCGCCGTGCAGGTGCCCTTTCCGGGGGTATGAAACAGAAACTGGCATTGAGCTGTGCGCTGATTCACAAGCCTGAGATACTAATCCTTGATGAGCCTACTACCGGTGTGGACCCTGTATCGCGAAAGGAGTTCTGGGATATGCTGGGACGGTTGCGGGAACAGGGGATCACCATTTTGGTCTCCACAGCCTACATGGACGAAGCAAGTCGCTGCGACAGGATCGCACTCATTCGTGATGGAGGGTTCATAGCGAGCAATACACCGCAGGGCATCATTGATGATTATGCTGAGGTTTTATGGTCAGTGGAGGGTACTCAAATGTCAGCCCTGCTGACTGCCCTGCGTAACCATGCAGGGATAAAAACGAGCTTTGCTTTTGGTGACAAGCATCATGTTACAGTTGAAAAAGGAATACACCCCAACGAACTGAAGCAGTACCTTGCAGATAAAGGATTCGGCGATGTACGCATTGCTCCTGTCGAACCTAGTGTGGAAGATTGTTTTATGGCATTGACAAATTAGAAGTATGAGTGTAAAAGTAATTGAAGTGTCAGATCTGACAAAAAAGTTCGGCAACTTTACAGCTGTAGATCACATCGCTTTTGATGTGATGGAGGGGGAAATATTCGGATTCCTCGGTGCAAACGGAGCCGGTAAGACTACTGCCATGCAGATGCTTTGCGGAATCAGCATGCCTACAGCCGGAAAAGGAACCGTGGCAGGTTATGACATCATCAAAGAGAATGAACAGATCAAACGGAACATTGGGTATATGAGCCAGAAGTTTTCATTGTATGAAGATCTGAGAGTATGGGAGAACATTCGCCTATTTGGGGGAATATATGGGTTGTCGGACAAAGCGATTGCTGAAAAAACCAACACGTTGTTGAAGCAACTGAATTTCGAGCAGGAACGCAACACCATGGTAAAGTATCTGCCTCTGGGATGGAAACAGAAGCTGGCATTCTCGGTAGCCATTTTTCATGAACCCCGGATTGTTTTTCTGGACGAACCTACCGGAGGAGTCGATCCGGCCATGAGGCGACAGTTTTGGGAGATGATCTATGATGCTGCCGACAGGGGAATCACCGTCTTTGTTACCACACACTACATGGACGAAGCAGAATATTGCAACCGGGTATCGATCATGGTTGATGGCCGCATTGATGCCCTGGACACACCGGCCGAACTACGACGCAGATTTAATGCCGAGACGATGGACGAGGTTTTTCAACAACTGGCACGTAAAGCTAAAAGGGGAGAGTGATGAAACAATTTATTGCATTTGTAAAAAAAGAGTTCCGCCACATCATGCGCGACAACAGGACATTGCTGATCATCCTGGGGATGCCCGTAGTGGAGATCCTGCTGTTTGGCTTTGCCATTAACATGGAGGTACAGGACATCCGCGTGGCTTTCTATGACCCAACACCCGATGCGTTCACCACAGGCATCGCGGAGCGTATCAGACAAAACCCATATTTCAATCACCAGGGTAACATGTACTCAATGGATGAGATGAATGCATCGATGCGAAAAGGAGAACTAGACCTGGCTGTGGTGTTTCCGCAAAACTTTCAGGAGAGTCTTGTGCACTCGGGAGAAGCGGCTGTACAACTCCTGTCAAACAGCTCCGATCCCAACAGGGGATCCATCTCCACCACCTACGCGACGGCTATCATCGCCAAATTTCAGCAGGAGCAAACAGACTTGAGGCAGATACCCTTTCAGATTCAAACGGAAAACAGGATGATCTACAACCCGCTGATGAAATCATCCTACATGTTCGTGCCTGGCATCATGGGACTGGTGCTGATGATTATCTGTACCATCATGACATCAGTCTCCATAGTTCGCGAAAAGGAGAGAGGGACCATGGAGGTCCTGCTTGCATCGCCATTGAAACAGGGGACCATGATATTTGCGAAGACCATTCCCTATATGATCATCTCCTTTGTTGATTTCCTGATCATTCTCATCCTGAGTTACTTTATCCTGGGTGTACCTGTCAACGGCAGCCTGCTGTTGCTCTTTTTGATAGCCCTCATCTATATCATACTGACACTGACATACGGGCTGACCGTCTCAACGTTGGTAGATAAGCAGGTCAATGCTGTAATCGTCTCAGCCATCACAGCCATGATCCCTGTGCTGATGCTCTCAGGGATGATCTTCCCCATCGACAACATGCCCCGTGTACTGCAGGCATTCTCATCGATTATCCCTGCACGATGGTTTATTGAGGCGGTGCGCAAAGTGATGATTCAGGGGCAGGGGTTTCTCATGATCGGAAAAGAGTTGTTCATCATGACCGGGATGACACTGTTCCTGTTGGGTATAACCATTGCAAAAACCAAAAAGCGACTTGATTAAACGTTACATGTTACAACGTTTCAACGCTGAAAAGAAACAGCCAAGATCAGATTAAACATATAATTATGAAGACATTAAAATATCTCATCGAAAAAGAATTTAAACAGATGTTCAGGAATCCGTTGATTCCAAGACTTATTGTACTGTTTCCCACCATGGTGTTGCTGGTGTTTCCCTGGGCAGTAAGTTTCGAGGTAAAGAACATCAAAATCGATGTGGTAGATCACAGCAAAAGTGTCTATTCCAAGAGACTGACAGACAAAATAGCCGCTTCACACTATTTTAATCTGAATGACACGCCACCCGATTACCGGACAGCAATGATGAATATGGAATCGGGGGAAACAGATATGATTCTTGAGATACCGGCTTCCTTCGATAGGGATGTGGTAAAAGCCAGGACATCGGGCGTGGGTGTGGCAGTGAACGCCGTAAATGGTACGCAGGGACTGTTGGGTAGTAATTACATCATGCAGATCGCAAACGATTTCTCGTCTGATCTACGCGATGAACTCATGCATACCGTCCCCCCACATTCCAGGGCATCCCTGATGCGGTTGCCAAAGGTTGAAATTATTCCACAATACAAATTTAATCCCAAGCTGGATTATAAGAATTTCATGATTCCGGGCTTTATGGTACTGCTGCTCACCATCATATGCGGCATCTTACCCGCACTGAACATTGTAATGGAAAAAGAGAACGGCACCATCAACCAGATCAATGTCACACCGATAAGCAAAATAAACTTCATTCTTGCCAAACTGATTCCTTATTGGGTCGTGGGCATCGTGGTGATGATCATCTCGATCAGCGTCACATTTCTGATTTATGGCCTCTGGCCGGCAGGGAGTGCCATAGCCGTACTTTTCTCTGCGATTGTCTTTATCATTTCTGTTTCCGGACTGGGTATCATTATCTCAAACAATTCTGAGACAATGCAGCAGGCCAGCTTCCTGGTGATGTTCTTTATCCTCATTCTGGTTCTGTTGGGTGGTATGTTCACCCCTGTTTCCAGTATGCCAGCATGGGCTCAACTGATTGCAAGCATCAACCCTTTCAATTATCTCACTGAGACCTTTCGAATGCTCTATTTGAACGGCAGCACCCTGGCAGATGTATCCGGCAACTTATTTGTACTGGCACTGATTGCCATCGTGTTGAATAGTTGGGCAATACTCAGCTATAAGAAAAGAGGATAATCGGGAGCGGATGTAAAAGAGAACAATAAAAGAAAATGAGAATCGCAACAATAACTTATGATGAGTTTGCACAAATAAATTTGTATTCCATGCGAGAGAACCTGACCATACATGATGAGAAAAATGTGATTCCAATTTTAAAACAATGAAGTATCTATTATTGTCATCTTTTATCCTGACGATGCTTTTATTCACACAGGAAATAACAGCTAAGTCAATGACAGCACCTACCGATTCAGTAGTGTTGCCGCTTAAAGGACTTATTGAAACTGCAAAATCGAAAATGGCACAAGAGTGGCAGGAGTTAGCGATCACAGAGGATGAAATAATTAACCAGATGGACGGGTTGCCTCCATTTTCGATTTATAAGGATAATTATTTTATCTCCGGCATCCCACTAAACAAAAGAATTGACGGGGAGACTGCCGACGCCAGGTTTCAGGTAAGTATCAGACACAGGCTTACCACAAGCAGGCTACCCTTCAACTCATTTCTCTATCTCACCTATACACAAAAGTCGTTTTGGGATATTTATCAGAAGTCTGCTCCCTTCAGGGACAGCAATTACAATCCGGGAATCGGACTGGGGAGATACATCATTGTCGACAACCGTCTTACCGGTGCAGCCTTCCTGCAGTTGGAACATGAATCCAACGGTAGAGACAGCCTTGATTCAAGGAGCACCAACTGGCTTGGTTTATCAGGAAAATATTTTTTCACATCCAACCTGGCGGTCAGTTTTAAGGTAATAATCCCTTTCATGAATGAAGAAGAGAACATCGATTTGTATGATTACAGAGGAACCGGTTATTTTACAGCTGACTACAAGACATCGGGCAACCAATGGTGGCTCTCAGGCACCTACAGTCTCAGGAAAAGTGTGAAAGACGTAAATCTGAAACTAACGGCGGGTTTTAAGATTTCGGACAAATTCAACCAATATATATTTGGGGAATTGTATAGCGGCACAGGTGACAGCCTGCTTGATTACAAACGTAGAGATCTACAGATCAGAGCAGGAATATGCACCAAACCGGATTTCTATAGTGTTTTCTAACAAAATATCCCTGCAGTTGAGGGTCTTATTTTTATGTGAATCACATCAGTCGAATCAGGGTACATCTGAAACAATATTGAAGCCCATCACTAACAGAGATAGGTCCATATTGATGTAATGATAAAATAGGCTATATCTGAACGATTAAGAAAAAAATGTTTACTTTTAACGAATTAATTAAGTCAACAAAATGCAGGAAAAGAACAATCCTACGGTATCTTTTCGTTTCACAATTGTGATACCGGTCTACAACGAAGAGGAGAACATCTACGCCCTGGAATACAAACTGCGACAATATCTGCCACACGCTGCCATCTCCACTGCTGTATTGTTCGTGAACGACGGATCAAAGGACAATAGTCTGCAACGAATCCGTGAGATCACTGCCCGCAACGATTCATTTTTCTATCTCGACCTCAAACAAAACGGGGGTTTGAGTGCTGCCCTGAAAGCAGGGATTGACCATGTCTGCTCCGATTACGTAGGCTATATGGATGCCGACATGCAGACCGATCCGGAAGATTTCAACCTATTGTTGCAGGATATTGACGATTATGAAATCGTCACCGGTATCAGGGCCAACAGGAAAGATTCATTCTTCAAAAAGCTGCAATCAAAGATTGCCAACAGCTACAGACGCATGATGACGGGCGACGGGGTGTCGGATACCGGTTGTCCGTTGAAGGTGATGCACACCGATGCCGCCAAACGCATACCGCTCTTCAACGGGATGCACCGTTTCCTGCCGGCCCTGATTCTGTTGCAGAACGGAAAGGTGAAACAGGTTCCCGTGCGCCACTACCCACGAAACGCCGGCTCCTCAAAGTATCACCTCTGGAACAGGTTATCAGGACCTTTCATCGATTGCTTCGCTTACCGATGGATGAAGAAACGGGCCATCAACTACCAAATCAAAGAGCACAACCTCGGTTAACCTATGCAGGCAGGGAACATTTGGATATTTGCGATAGGCTTCCTGGCACAAATTTTCTTTTCCGCACGCATCCTCTACCAGTGGATCGCGACCGAGAAAGCGGGTAGAATCCTCTCACCTCCGGCATTCTGGATCCTGAGTATTCTGGGATCCTACCTGTTGTTCATCTATGGAGTGCTCCGTGATGATTTTGCCATCATCCTAGGACAGTTCATATCCTATTACATCTACCTCTGGAACCTACATATTCAGGGACTCTGGAAAAAGATACCTCTATTGATCCGTGCAATCCTGCTATTGACGCCTCTTGCGGCCTTGGGCATCATGCTGGGGGATTTGTCCGGTTTCATCGAAACCTTTTTCAACAACAGGGATGTACCCCTCTGGCTATTGCTGTTCGGATCGGCAGGACAGTTGATTTTTGCCCTGCGCTTTCTCTATCAGTTCATCTACTCCGCGGCACATCACAAATCGGAACTTCCGGTGGGCTTCTGGATCATCAGCCTGTTGGGCTCCATAATGATCATCGCCTATGCCCTGTTCCGACTGGACCCCGTACTGATCCTGGGCCAGGCATTTGGTTTTGTAGCCTACAGCCGTAACATCATGATCGGTCTGAAAAATAAACATACATCATGAAGAAATCGCACCTCTTTCTGGTCTGGCTCGTCGCCTTACTACCCATCTTGCTGTTGCGCGACTTCACCCCTTCCAACGAGTTACGCTACCTGAACATCGTAGATGAGGCACTCCAAAATGGCAACATCTTCACCTTCACCAACCAGGGTGAAATGTATGCTGATAAGCCACCCCTTCATTTCTGGCTGATGATGGCAGGGAAACAACTGCTGGGTGCACACCGGATGTGGTACTACGCCCTGCTCTCTATCATCCCCGCAATAGTCATCATCGCCACCATGACCCGCTGGATGGGACGCCAGCAGGATACAGACGAAACCACCACCTCGATGATGCTGATGACCACGGGACTCTTTGTCGGTGTGGGAGTCATCGTACGGATGGATATGCTGATGAACATGTTCATCGTGCTGTCGCTCTACACCTTCTACCAGATGTACCAGGAAGAAAAGCTGAAACGCAACAGCCTGCTCTTTCCCCTCTATATCTTTCTGGCTCTATTCTCCAAGGGGCCGCTGGGGATCCTGATACCCTTTGTCTCCACCCTGGTCTTCCTGGCATACAGGAAGAAATTGTCGGATTTACCCCGTTACTGGGGATGGAAAAGCCTTGCGATTCTTCTTACTGGATGCCTGATATGGTTTACAGGGGTCTACCTGGAAGGGGGCAGGGAGTACATCCACAACCTGCTCTTTCGGCAGACGGTGGGACGCGGCATCAATTCTTTCCATCATAAGGAACCTTTTTATTACTATGCCATCACCAGCTGGTATGCGGTGGCTCCCTGGTCGCTCCTCTCCATCGGGATCGTAACCGTCTCGCTTGTTCAAAGGAAAATCAGGAGCGAACTGGAACAGTTCTTTACCGTTATCGTGCTCTCCTCAATGGTCCTGCTGTCGCTCATCAGTGCCAAACTGGCTATCTACTCCCTGCCGGTGATCCCGTTCCTTATCGGCCTCACCATCATGATGCTTCCAAAGTTTAGCAGTGGCAACCGGTGGATTAACCTTTCCCTGGCCATACCGGCCGTCATACTCATCCTCTCGCTGCCGGCGCTCATCCTGCTATCACGCTCCGATGAGATGCGGTACCTCGGAATACCGCTCATCTATGCTGCTGCAGGAATCCTTTCGCTCTCGGGAGTGGTGACCATCTACCAACTCTATAAAAAAAGCAGCGTTGTCACAGCCATTCGGAGCATGTCGCTGGGTATCCTGCTAGCCCTTTTTGTTGCAGGCTGGTCAATGCCAAAGCTAAACCCCTATCTCGGTTGGAGGGCACTGTGTGAGAAAGCCAATGATATTTACGAGGAACAGGGGATGAATGAATACTGGGTCTACCGTATCTCCCGCGCGGAGAATATGGATGTCTACCTCGGAAAAGATGTCATCAAGGTGGAGAAAGATGATATTATAGAACCATCAGTCGAGAAGAAGCTCTTGCTGTTGCGAACCAAAGTGATAGATCGCGACAACGAAATCCGGATGGCTGTTCAAAACAATGCACAGTACCAGATCGGAGATTACACAATTGTACTTTTTCAATGATAAAAGATATGAAAATATTGGTCACAGGAGCTGCTGGATTCATCGGTTTTCACCTGGTACGTGCCTTGTCACAGCATGGCTATCCGGTGGTGGGTGTTGATCTCATCAATAGCTATTATGACGTGCGGTTGAAGTATGCACGGCTGCATCAAACAGGGATAACCGAAGAAAAAATCACAGCCGGCAAGGCAGTGCAAAGCAACCTATACCCCTCCTACAGCTTTGTAAAAATGGATCTGAACGACCGAGAGAGGCTGTTGACTCTCTTTCACCAGGAGCGGTTCACACATGTGATTCACCTGGCTGCGCAGGCCGGTGTCAGGTACTCACTGGAAAATCCCTACGCCTATATCGATGCCAACATCTCCGGATTCATCAACCTGCTGGAAGCATGCCGCCGCCATCCCGTCGAACACTTGCTATATGCCAGCTCCAGCAGTGTATACGGTGCAAACAAGCAGATACCCTACAGGGAAACAGACCCGACAGACCATCCGGTGAGCCTCTACGCGGCTACCAAGAAAGCCAATGAGCTGATGGCCTACACCTACGCACACCTCTATCGTATTCCCAGCACCGGCATCCGCTTTTTCACGGTCTATGGACCCTGGGGTAGACCTGATATGGCTCCATCTCTTTTCATGTCTGCTGTGCTGAATGGTGAACCCATCCGGCTGTTCAACCATGGAGAGATGGAGCGCGATTTCACCTATATAGGTGATGTGGTGGAGGGACTCCTGAAACTCCTCCCTGCTCCGCCATCGGGTGACCCTCCGCATGTGATTTACAACATGGGTTGCTCATCACCCGTGAAAATTCTCGATTTTCTGACTGCAATCGAACAAATCACCGGCAGAAAAGCAAATATAAAAATGACCGGGATGCAACCGGGTGATGTAGTTGCTACCTATGCTGATACCACCCTGCTGCTGGAAAATTTCAATTACCAACCCTCCACGCCTATCCAAACAGGTCTGGCACATTTTCACCAGTGGTTCATTGACTTCTATCGCCTATAACAATTGAGATATCATCGCATCAGGAAAAACAAAGAGCCGACAGCGGTCAGTACCCACAGGGTGATGCCAAGGGCAAAACTACGGGGACCGGACTGTTTGATTTCACCCAAGGTGATATTTGATCCGATCAAAAATAGCGCGATCACCATTCCACGCTTGCCCAACCAGCTGAAATGATCGCAACTGGCTTGTAACCCCGGGAAGAAATTGGCAAAGAGAATCGCGAAGAGGAAGAATAAAATGAACCAGGGAAATTTCACCGACCTTGCGCCATTCTTCTTTTGCAGGAAGGCAATCACCAGTGACAACGGGATGATCCACAATGCACGTGTCAGCTTGACCGTGGTGGCCACCTGAAGGGCTTTCTCTCCATATTCCGCTCCTGCCCCCACTACCGAGCTGGTATCATGAATCGCGATGGCAGCCCAGTTGCCGAACAGCTCCTGACTCAGACCCAGCTCCCGTCCTACAAACGGGAAGAGGAAAAGAGCGACGGCATTTAGCACGAAAACGACGATCAGTGCGAATGAGTTCTGGTAGCTCTTGCTGTTCAGGATGGGGGCAACCGCCGCGATGGCACTCCCCCCGCAAATGGCCGTACCGGTCGCAATCAACAGCGTGATGTTCTTCTCCACCCTGAAAAGTTTGCCCAGCAGGATGCCGAGGATCATCACCGAAACAACGGAGATGGCCGTAGCAACGAACCCGGTTTTTGATGCGGTGATCACTTCACTCAGGCTCATCCCGAAACCCATCAGCACGATGGAGAGTTGAAGTACCGGTGAGATGATGCGATGAATTGTGGTATGCCTGATGCCGACCAGAGAGAGGGTCAATCCGGCCAGGAGGGCTATTGCCGGCGACATAAAGGGTAGAAAACAGAGAAAAATCACAAAGTGATAGAACCTGTTACAGATGGTTTCTTTTCTCGCTGTTAACAGACCCCTGCTTTCAACTTTTACACCTTCCATATCTTTTTAAGTACAAAAGTAGGGATTATTATAGCATAACGAAACACCAAATAGTTATAGCATATAACAATATGTTATAAATTAAGGCCACCCGAGAAGGCATACCACTACAATAACCAATTAAAAAAAAGACCGTTATCTTTGCTATAATTCGTAATTGAGCAGAAATTGTTCAAATTGCTCTGCCTGCCGGCTTTTGTGTCCGATTTTGTGTGCAATGCGAAATGTACGGGGGAAGGTGATACCAATTACCTGCAACTTGACAAGCGTTTTGAGGTACAACTCGTTTCGGACCGCTTTCTCGGAGACAATGGCGAGACCATTGAAATCGAGCAGAAAGTTCTTGATCGACTCGGTACTGCCCAGGTGAATCAGTGTGTTGAGATTCTCAAAAGGAATCTTTTGTTGTGCAAAATATTGTCTGATCACCTCCAGTGTGCCGGAGCCCTCTTCCCGCAACACCAGCGGTATCTGCAACAAATCCTCTTTCTCAATCGTAGCCCGTTCCGCATAGAGGCTGCTCTTGCCTGTCACCACAATCAATTCATCGTGCAGGAAATCACGGTAGCGGATACCCGTCTGTGAGGAGAGGTTTTCCACCAGGGCCAGATCAATGCGGTTGTCGAGCAGCAGCTGTTCCATCTCGAACGAATTGCCGTTCATCAGAAGCAGCCGGATGTGGGGATAGCGCTTGTGAAAGGAGGCCATCACCCTGGGGATCACATACTGGGCGATGGTGGAGCTGGCACCGACTCGTATCTCACCCGCCTGCGCATTGTGCAGCTCCCCCATCTCAAAATCGAGGTTGCGGTAGTGCCGTGCAATCTCCTTGAATGCGTGGTACACCTTCTCCCCTGCACCGGTGAGGTAGATGCGGTTGCCTTTTCGTTCAAACAGGCTGGCATCGTAACGTTGTTCCAGCTCTTTGATATGCCGCGAGACGGCAGGCTGACTGATGTGCAATGCCTCTGCCGCCTTCGAAAAGCTCAGATGCTCTGCTACTGAAAGAAAGACGCTATCCCTGTAATCCATCTTGACATTTTATACGTTGTCGTAATAGCTGAAATCACCCACTATGATATGGGGATTCCGGATCACGTTCTTCAGGTAACAGACCTGGTCGAATCCCTTCATCGGGTGCGTTTCGGTGGGTTTGGGTCCATTCATATCAATGCATGTTATCACTTATTATTATCTGTCCATTTCTGAATCTCAATGATGTTTCCCTCCGGATCTGCCGCATAGACAACGGTAATTTCACCGACACCCTCTATCTCAGCATCGATCAATTCCCCTATGACGCTACCTCCGTTTCTCATCAGACGTTGCAACCTCTCCTGTACATCATCCACGCTAAAAGCGATGTGTCCGAAACCCAACCGATAGATCTCTTTACCAACAGTTTTTTTCATCTCGTTGTATGAAAAAATTTCCAGTGTGGGACCATCTGCTTCATAACCCGGCAACTGCAAATGAATCCCCCTGATGGTAACATCCGACAGACCGGTTAGCTGATCAACCCATCTCCCCATGAGATCTCGCTCCGGTAGCATGGGTTTGCAATCAAAGACGCGGATGTAAAAATCGGCCAACATCCGCCAGTCCCTGCTGATGATATTCACATGTGAGAACTTGGTTTTCATCATTGCTGCAAACTTTTACCTTTCTTATCTATTCCCCAATGAATTGCTCTACTTTACGGAAAGCCTCTTCCGAATCGCTCCCGATCCAAATGAGATGGCCCCACTCATTCTGGAGGATCTCAATCCGGGAGTTTTCAATCATTCTTTTGGCAAACAATGCATGATCAATCGGTACGGAATTGTCATGAGCACTGTGAATGATCAATGTCGGACAGTTCACCTCTGCTATCATCTCATCCACCCCTTGCTGGTTGATGTCGTTCATGAATCCCTCATTGGATGCGTACCGGTTCAGCGCAGCGATCAATTCGTGGCGGTCTCTTTTTTCGAGTGGATGCGGCTTGACTGAGGAAAACTGACGTAAAAACTGTTTCGCGGTGATGGAGGGGAATAGCCGGCTCATCGCACGAATCAGTGTCCAGCTGTAACCCTGTATAGCCGGACGAAACATCAGGCTGGCAACGCGGTACATCCTTTCGTTTTTGTTCAGCCACTCCTTTGTAACAGCTGAGGCTAGGATCAGTTTTCTGGTCATCCCGGGGAAGGAAGCCGCAAAGGCAATCGCGGTCGGTCCCCCTGCAGAAATGGCATATAGAACAACGCTCTCCAGTCCCAGGTAGTTGATCAGCTCCGTAATTAATGCCGCGGCTTCACGGGGTGTCCGGTTGTTGTCCAGGGGTGTATTCCCATATCCGGGCCGTGAGGGGACGATGAGTTGATACTTCTCCCGGTCAAATCCTATCAGGCAGAGACGTTCATTGCAGTTTGAATGGCCCCCGTGCAGGAAGAGCACAGGTGTTCCTTCTCCGATCGAGCAATACTCAATCCAGCCCAAACGGGTTTCGAGCACTTCCACTGCATACCTCTGACCACGCATTAAACATCAGCTTATAAAACCTGTGCAACATCGCACCTCACTCCCGAAAAGATTGAGAGAACCTTTCGGGAGCTTTCTGAATGTCAAATATATGCATAAATTGTTGAATGTGATCACACGGCACGCGTAAAACTTGCGCCGGTTGATGCTGCAAATCGGTGAAGCAGGTCTGAGCTGTCTCATCTGCTCGAGGGAAAAAAGTGATCAACGGTTCCAGATCCGGTGAAAAAGGAACCGGAGCAGAAAGCCAGCGATCAGTAACCCGACACCCACCAGAATCACGTTCAGCGGCAAAGAGACCGACATCACCAGACAGCCAATCAGTCCCAGAAGGGGGATCACCCTCCCGTAACGTTGATCGGTACGCGGTTGCCGCAAGGCGGAGATATTGGTGATACTGTAATAGAGCAGGATGGTGAAGGATGCCGCCCGCACGATGAATTCGAAGGAGCCGGTCAGCGTGAGCAGCAGGATGAGCAGGCCGGTGAAGAGTATTCCCAGGTGGGGCACCTTATAGCGGCTATGTATCTTCTGAAAGAAGGGAGGCAGGTCGTTCCGTCGGCCCATGGCCAGCATCATGCGGCTGATGCCCAGGATCTGGCTCAGCAACACCCCCAGCATTGCGGTGGAGGCACCAATGGTCACCACGCTGCTTACGGCAGGGGTGGTCAGCGCGTTGGCCACCACCTGCAGGGGCGAGGTGCTGGCTGCCATCTGCTCAGCTCCTACGACACCGATGGCCACGACAGATACGGCCGCATAGAGCAGGATGGCGGAGAGGATGGTGATGATCACTGCACGCGGGATGGTCTTCTCCGGATGGTGCACCTCCTCCGCCAGGGTGGCGATGCGTGCATAGCCGGTGAAGGCGAAGAAAAGCAGGGCGGCAGCTTCGGCGATGCCGGAGATGCCAAAGGGGGTGAAGGGAGTGAAGTTGCGCTTCTCCACTACAGGGATCCCACTGAAGATAAGATAGAGCAAGGAGAGCAGGGTGAAGGTCACAATCACCAGGTTCAGCAATCCCGCTTTTTTGATGCCGAAGAGGTTGACCACCGTCAGGAAGATCACCGCCACCACCGAGATGAGCATGGGAGAAGCTACCGGCAGCAGTTGGTGGAAATAGCTGCCAAAGCCGATGGCCACCACACCTGCGGCAGAGAGCTTGCTGATCAGGAACATCCAGCCGGCAGAGAAGCCGAAGGAGGGCGACAGCAACTGGTAACCATACTCGTAGGTACCCCCCGAGTGGGGATAGACCGCCGCCAGCTGGGCAGAGCTCAACCCGTTGAAGGAGGCGATGACGCCCGCGATGATCAGTCCCACGATAAAGGCAGGACCTGAGACACCCGCCGCGACACCTGTCACCACGAAGATGCCGGCACCGATGATCGCACCCAGCCCAACGCCCACCGCATCTTTCAGCGTAAGCGCACGCAGCAGTTCATTCTTTTTTCTCATCTCTCTCAATTTATATTTACACTTCATTCAACAAGAAAAGCGTAATCCGGTTCACGCTGACGGTCGGGGAAACCACCGCCGGGTGTTGTTGGCGATCCGCACCAGCATCAGCATCACCGGCACCTCCACCAGCACCCCTACCGTGGTTGCCAGCGCGGCACCCGACTCCAGGCCGAAGAGAGAGATGGCTACTGCCACCGCCAGCTCGAAGAAGTTGCTGGCACCGATCATGCCGGCAGGGGCGGCCACATCATGTGGCAGCCTCCACACCTTCGCCCACCCATAGGCGATGAAGAAGATCAGCACCGTCTGGATGACCAGCGGGATGGCAATCAGCAGGATATGAAGCGGGTTCTGCAGGATGGTGTCACCCTGGAACGAGAAGAGGATGATCAGCGTGAGCAGCAATCCCCCCACAGTGATATTGTTGAATTTTTGGATAAAGACATTGTTGAAGTAGTCGATACCCCGCCTTTTTACCACGTAGATGCGGGTGAGCATGCCGGCCAGCAGCGGTACCACCACGAAGAGCACCACCGAGAGGAAGAGCGTATCCCAGGGGATGGCAATACCGCCGATGCCGAGCAGCAGCCCCACAATCGGCACGAATGCCACCAGGATGATCAGGTCGTTCAGCGCCACCTGCACTAGGGTGTAGGCAGCATCACCCCGGGTGAGGTGGCTCCATACGAACACCATGGCGGTACAGGGTGCAGCACCCAGCAGCACCGCACCGGCCAGGTACTGGTCGGCCAGCTCAGCCGGGATAAGCGACTTGAACAGCACGAAAAAGAAAAGCCAGGCGATGCCAAACATGGTAAACGGTTTGATCAGCCAGTTGGTCACCCCGGTGATCAGGATGCCTTTCGGCTTGCTGCCCACGTTCTTCACGCTTTTGAAATCCACCTTCAGCATCATCGGGAAGATCATCAGCCAGATCAGGATGGCCACCGGGATGGAGACATTGGCGTACTCAAACCGATGGAGTGTGGCAGGAACAGATGGAATAAATTGTCCGATCAGGATACCCGCCACAATACAGATGGCGACCCACAAGGTGAGGGTTCGTTCAAAAAAGCTGATGCCTTGATTTTTTTTCATATAATATTTGACAATTTATATTTATCTTTTTTGAAAACAATCAATTAAAAACTAATATTTATAACCCGATACCGTTATGCTGAAAATACCGGTATCACTCTCTTTAAAACGGATACTCTCTGTAACGGATAGATACTTACCCATTATTTCATCAGGGATAAGGATTTCTTTTAGCTTGTGAACAGTGATATTAATAAATCCCTGCAATTCTATAATATTGAGATATTCACTTATCTCAATAGCACCTGAAACGCAGCCTGCATACATCTCTGCATCATTCTTCAACTCTTCCGGTAAATTACCTTTGAGTACCACATCAGAAACACAGAAATGTCCCGAAGGTTTTAAAACCCTCATCATTTCGGCAAAGGCTTTGTTTTTGTCGGGGACAAGATTCAACACACAATTGGAGACGATTACATCAAAAGTATTATCGGGAAAAGGCATCTCTTCAATATCACCTTTTACAAACCAAATGTTCGAATGTCCGAGCTTATGGGCATTCTCAACTGCTCTGTGAACCATGGCGTCTGAGAAATCTAGACCTGTTACCTTGCCGGTATCACCTACAATGGCTCGAGCAACAAAACAATCATTCCCGGCACCACTTCCAAGATCAAGCAAATGGTCTCCTTTCGTTATGCCTGCAAATTGTGTAGGGATTCCACAACCCAAACCTAAATCGGCATCCGGATTGTAACCTTCCACATTCCGATACTCATCGCCTATCATACTGAATTCCAATCCGCCACAACATCCATAGGATCCACAACAGGATAATGGAGCCATTTGTATACGTTGATTGGCAATAGCACCATATTTTTCTTTTACCAACTCTTTAATATTCTTTTTCTCAGACTTCATAACTGAGGTTTTAATTGTTCAACATAGAGCAGATAAAAATCATGCTTGATCTGATCGCGAATCCTGTAAAACTCACTCAGAATAAATTCATCTGATCCTTTTGCATGGGATGGATCCTCGTAACCCATATGTAACCGATGTTTCACCTCTCCCGTAAATAGTGGACAAGTCTCGTTGGCATGGTCACATACCGTAATCACATAATCCCATTTATCGTTGATGTACCGGTCTACCATCTCTGGTGTATGATGGCTGATGTCTACCCCCACCTCCTTCATCACCTTTACGGCGGTCTGATTGACCTGCCCGGCAGGTTCGGTTCCGGCCGAACGTACGGTGATCCTCTCATCGAAATGCTGCAGAAAGCCGTGTGCCATCTGACTGCGGCAGCTGTTGCCGGTACAAAGAATAAGTATTTTCATCTAGAAATAAATTAAATGAGTCCACTTTAAAAAGTCGTTGACTTTTATTTGTTGTTTTTAATTCCGTTTTTTTGTTGATAAAACGCTCTAAAAATCCATTGTTATCAGGTAAAAAAATCGTATTTTGTATCACGTAAAAGAG
>Ga0334901_1000625_pt1 | contig 46719 bp, 42 predicted proteins | sample GraSluR3_MG_3_FD_207216 | JGI IMG/M metagenome (GOLD analysis project Ga0334901, IMG submission 207216) | Sludge microbial communities from methane-producing bioreactor in Wageningen University, Netherlands - Granular Sludge_15_08-R3 | ecosystem: Engineered > Bioreactor > Anaerobic >...
ATTTTTCTTTATCTTTATTGTTATTTTCTTTAAAATTATCTATAAAAGAAATAACTTCAGGTATTGACTGTTGATTAGTTTGATTAGACATAACATTCTTAGTCAAAACTATCTTAGCTGGTTGATCTCAGTTTTCTAATGATGCTGTGTATGTGTCATCAGAATTATCTATTTTAATATTATTTTGATTTGGTTTTAGATTTGCTTCATTATCAAAATCAATTCTAGTACCATTTTCAAAAACAATAGTTATTTTTTCTGGTTTAGAGAAATCAAACTTACCGTTTCAAATATTATAGTCTCTTAAATCTTTTTTAATAGTTAGATTATTTCTATAGCTTAATAAGTCTTCTACTATTTCTACAGAATTTGGTACAACAAAAAGCTGTTTTTTCTCGTTTCTATCAAATTCATAGAGATTATATTGTTTTTGATTTATTTGTAGTCTAGGATTTGAATAATCAGAGTCAAATATAATGTCTAGATCTTTTTCTCAGATTTTTCATTTTACTAAAATATCTCAATTAGTAAGGTGTTCAATATCATTTAAATTTATATTATCATTATGGTTACCATCAATTTTATATTTTGTATTTATTGTGTTTAATATTTCTTGGTTTTCATTATTTTCTACACTTGCTTCAGGTGCAACATATCATTCTTTTTCCCAAGAAAATTCATAGCCACCAAGATTTACAGTAGGATCTTGTTCGCGCGCATAAGCCCAAAATTCTGTGAGAAGATTGAATTCTGGAGGATTTCCAGTTGGATAAATATCTTTTTCACCTTTTTCTTTAAGTTGTTCTCCAGATGTGAGACTATTTATAAAATCCAATCTTTTTTGTGAAGTGCTTCCATCACTATCAAAATGCCAATTGTATGGTAAATCTTCGCTGCTATAAATAGCTTTTAGAAAATTCTTAACCGTATCTAAATTATTAGTATCATAAAAATAATTACGAAGTTCATTTAATTTGTTTTCGTCTTTTACAATTACCGTCTCAAAATAAGCATGATGTAATTCGTGTTGAATATCTGTAGCTACACGAAATTCTTCTTCTCATACTTTGATTTTTGGTCAGTTTCCACCTGATGTAGTGAATAGTACATTTATAAAATCTTTTTCATCACGATCGTTGTCTATATATTTTCAATTTTTAAATTCTATGATTTTTTTATCCAAAAGATATTTACAAAATTGTTTGAAGTAAGTTGTATTTATATATTTATTATCAGGATTTTCTTCTCTTAGAATAATATTCAACGTCTCTGCGATGTCTTTTATACTATAAGAAACAGATCAAGAATAGTTATTTTCACGACTATCAATTATGTTTTTTACAGATTCTTTTGGCATATCTCATGTAGCAATTATCACAGGAGCTAGCATCTGTTCAATCATAGTTTGTTTGTTTATATCACTTCAATCAAAACAGAATATTTTTGTTCTAGTTTCTTTTCTTATATCTTCTAGTGTCATTTCTCCATAAACCTTTTCATTATCTTCTATAGAAATATCTGTTTCCATTCACCATAAGTTTTCTTTTAATCAATCATAGTTTTCTTCCTCTAATTCTTTTCCTGTAAGGCCTCAGGTTTCAGTAGATTCATTGTCTTCATCTGGTTTTTCTTCTGGAGTAATAATAACTGGTTTATCTGATTTTTCAATTTTTTTTACAGGTTTTGTTTCTTCTTTTTTTGGAATTAAAGTGATTATTGTTTTTGCTGTTGGTCATTTTCACAAAATCTTTTCTTGTAAGTCAAAAGAATCTTTTCAAGAAATTAAAGTTGGATTATAATATCGCGTTTTTAATCAAAAATCAAGTTTAAAATTAGGATTAAATCCTGATAAATCCTCATCTGTTTCACCAAATTCTATTTCTACAGTTTTTCCGCCAATATTACTTTTTAAAATAACTTTACTAGGTGTTGTTCAGATTTTGTCAATTTTTTCCGCAGTTCGTTCTCCTTGTGGTAAAATATATTGCGTTCCTATTTCTTCCAAAAGTTTTTCGCTTTTTTCTTGCTCTTCGATAGATGGTTCAGGGGTTTTGCTCTTAGGAAGTGATTCTAATTTATTCAAAATTCTGGTCAAAGTTTCTTTTCCAGCTCGTCAGTCAACTGTTATTTGATCGTTTGTATTTCCATTATTCCATTGTTCTTGAAAATCTTTTACAGCAGTCATAGTTTTACTTTCTGTTTTAGTTTTAATTTGATTTGAACCTCTGTAAACTCAATCAAGCGGTCATGGGTTATAGCCTAATTGACTCAATGCAATTTGTAGACTTAATGTTAGTCAGGCTCATTGTTCTCTAAAAGCTTCTGTATGTCATTTTTGTAATATTAGATCAACAGTTTTTTTCAAAACATTTTTTACATGATCCATAGTAAATTTTTTCTCCATAATTTCGTCAGCACCTTGTGTAGTACTGATTATAGATTTTTTTAAGTCATTTAAATCACTGTTGCTGTTTGCATAAACATCAGCAATTTGTTTTCTAATCCAAGTTCTGTCTTGTCTATTTATACTTTCATGAATATCTGCAATTTTTTCACTCATTTGTAAAAATTATTAATAGTAAAATCCTTACTATAATTATAATCCAAAACGCAAAAATTGCAAATTTTTGAGAAGAAAGTTCAGGTTTTTTGTTGTAAGAAATTAAGTTGATTAGCTAGATTCCCGCCCCAATTTCTTGAAGCGGGAATCACAGAAAAGAAAAATGCCCCTTTTGAGGGCATTTAAATCTTTAATATGTTTTTTATTTTAAGCCGCTGTTCAGCCTCATTCTTGCTCTTCTTTTTCTTGTTTTAATTTTGCTTTTATTGCAAAAACCACCACAAGTCATATAAATGCAAATACCACAATTCATAGAACTATAAAAATTATTTTTAGCCAGTTAGTCGATGTTGTGCCAGTTTCCAAGGTAACATCGTCTGGTACCGGTCTTATATCCGAAGTACTACAAAGATTGCTAGGTATAGAATATAAGTTCATTATTTTACAAATATTTGGCATAATTATTTCATCCATATCTATTTTGTCTATTTGTGTCGTTGTCGGTGTTTTACCTTCTGGAGCAGTGTTTTGTCAAATAACATTTACAATTTTTTGTAAAACTTCTTTTCTTTTGTCTTGTTGTGTAATTCCCAAAGAAGCATCACCAAGAACGGTCTCAAACTCTTTGAATAGATTATCTATATCTATAGCAAGATTTGTTGGTAATATAGAAAGAATATCTTGTTTTGCTATCCCATATTCACCAAGTCATTCTGCTGCTGCAGTTGATCTATTGGAAAGTTCCAAGAATATTTTTTTTAGCATATCGTCTTGTTGTTGATTTAGTTTGATATCATTTCTTCAAAGATAGTCCTTTAATGTAACAACATTGGATAATGTTGATTGTGAATCAGAAATATTATCTCTAAGTCACTTTAGCATATCTTTAAAAACTTTATTTGTTCAAGTAAACCGTTCTGGTCAATTTAACTCTCCCAAAAGCGAACTAATTTGGTCATAAGCTTTTTTATCTTGAGGGTTTAATGCTACTTCAAAATCAATAAATCAAATCATAAAATCTTGCGACACTAATTTTTTGTTTCTATCAGAATAGTAAAGTCTTCAAATCATACTATCATATTGTGGTTCATATTTTTGTAAATATAGTTGATTACATTGAAAATCAGCATCATCCAAAGGATTTCAATTTCAATCAGAATCTTCATTTACGTTTACGTCGACATAACAAGGGCCTAAATTTTCATTGTGTTTGATGTAAAATAATATTGTGTTCTCCAAACTATTACCTACAAAAAGCTCAATACCACTATTTGTGAAAGTTGCTTCTGGAATAGACAAAAACTGATAATCTTTTGAAGTTGATCATGTTTCTATTGTAATAGCTAATCTTTTTTTTGCTTCATTTGCATGTTCATCTGCCAAATCTATTGATGCAAAATATCTTCCTGGTCAAGGATAAATATAAGAAAATGCTGATCATGTTCTAATAGAATTAGTGTCTGTACACGTCTTTACATCAGCACAAATTCTTTTTTGGGCAATATCTCCCAAACTTACATCTCTAAATAAAGCAAAATTTCATTCCTTTGTATATAATAATCTAGGTTTTAAACCGTTTCTTACTATGATAGTTCATCATTGCGAAACCCCTCTATATCATCTATAAAGAACTGATGCCCTAGGTCTAAATCAAGTTTGATCACTAGGTTTTGTATAAACATGAGTTACGCGATCTTTTTTTGTAACCAAATCCCATGTTCAATCGCCATCAAAATCATAATAAATAGTTCTTTCCTTTACGAAATCTGGTCTATCCGATATGACTTTTGACACAACCTCAAATGTTACTTCATCTCAAACTTCTACAGCAGTGCTATTCATTCTAAGTGTTACAAGCGGAACATCTGGTCTAGATGCGTCGGGAGGGAAAAATACGATAGGTCAGTTTCCTATAATATCTTGGCTAGAGCTTTTTCCCTCATCGTTATCATACATGGTTACACCAAAAGAATATTCTCCAGCAATTTTTGGTAAAGAGAAAAACACATAAGGTATATCTCCTGGGGTTATCTTTGTTTCTATATACCTTGTTGGATCATCTTTTAAATAGTAATACCATTTATAATAAGATATAAAACCATCAGGATCTATAGCGTTTGTAGCACTAACTTTTACAATTAAAGGATCAAAATTGCTGTTGAATATATCTCTTGTTTGATTCTCATTGAATCATACTCACATTTGATTTCCATATTGCGGGAAGAACAGTAAAATGTTATCTAATTTTGGTAATGAATTTACTACACGAAACCAAACTCTGGTTGTGTTACTTTTTCAAATAGAAGTATCTTCTGCTGTTAAATCAATATAATTACAACCTAATTCATCAAACTTATAATTAAAAGTCGTTTGTTTATAAATTTCTTTGTTTTTTGGTTGGAAAAAGAATTGTAAATCAGATTTTTCTCATTTTGTGTTTACTGATAATTTTGGATCTACAACTATTTCTTGATACCTATCAATTTGATATGCAGGATGTTCTGTAAATCATGAAAAAGCGCTTCATTCTCTACATGTTTCATTTTGAGTAAGTATTATGTTGTTTTTGTCTATAACTTCGAAACCTGCTATTGGATAGTTTTTTTCTCATACAAAAACTGTTTTTACTACTTCATTATAAGTTTCATTATCTCAATTTACTTTTAATTTTACTCTATAAATTCATGTTTTTTTGTAGAGATGAGAGATTGTTTCAGATTGTATAGTTCTTTTGTCGTTATCTCAAAAATCCCATTCGTAAGATAATATTGGTTGGTTTGTTTTTACTGTAAAATTCATAGAATTTCATCGAGTCATTGCTATTGGTGTAGCAACGATTTCTGGTCTAAGAATAGATTTAATTTCAATCTCTTTTTCTAATTCTGACATTTTTCAATATTGATCTTTAACCATAAGTTTATATTTGAATTTTCCTATAGAATTAAATTCTACAACAATTTTTCCATTTTTTTCTTCTGTAGAAACAATATTTGTTTTTGCTGTTTCAGGGAAAATCCATTGGTATTCCAAATCATCTACCCCATTCATTTTGTCTATGTCAGAGCTAATCGTTGCATCAAATAAGAATCTTGAAGGATGTAGCCATTCGTTTGAAGGAGTAACTGTAAATTGAGGAATTGGTTCTGTGGATTCGACATACACTTGAAAAATATCAATATCTGTTTGTCCAAGACTATCTTCAATAGTAAGTTTTACTGTATAAAAACCTGGTTTTTTAAATTGTTGTTTTATGTCTTTTCATTGATATGTTTCCAATTTATTGCCGTTTTGGTCAAAAATTTCCCAAGTATAAAGTTTTATTGAAGAAACAACAGAATAAGAAGTGCTAGCATCAAAACCAAAAACCGTTGATGTATTTCATTTTTCTGGAGTTTGTTTAATTATAGCAACTGGATCTGAAGCAATAAGATCAAATGTTTCTGTTGTTTTGTTGTTTTCATTGTCAAAGACATCCAAAATTACCTTATATTCTCATTTTCCAGGCAATGAAACTCTTATTAATTGTGGTTTTCCATCACCATCTCTAGTATATTTAAAACCATCTCTAGAAGTGATTTCCCAACGGTGAGAAATAATTTGTCTTCATCCCATAGCGATAGTTGATGTTGCATCAAAAACAACACCTTTTTCTGCTTCCAATGTTCCTATTTTTACTTTAATATTTTTATCCATTTTTTGTCCATTTGCATGAACAGATGGTATTGCTGATTTTGGAGTAACATCTATAGAAATTGTTTGGTCTCAATCTAAAATTCATTTTTGTTTGTTTGAGCTTCTTACAGTTAGATGTACAATATAATTACCTTCTTTTTCAAAAGTATAAGTTAAAACTGGTCAGTTTCCTATGATTTGATCAACACCATTCATATCTCTATAATACCAAAAGAAATTTCTAGCAGGAATTGTTTCATTTGATGGGTCTGTACTTCATCTTCCATCAAAAGTTACAGCAAGAGGTGCTGGTCAAGATTTTGGCGAAGCGGTTGCTTTTGGTGATGTTGTATATTGAGAATTGATTTTCTTCAAAACATCTGTAAAAGGTTTGTAACAGTTTGACATAAAAGAAGTAAAAAGCGATCTATACATTGTGTCGTTTTGTGATACGCTTCACAATTGATCTGATAATAAATTACATTGTTGGTATGTTACCTTAAATGAATAGTCTTGTGGTAATTTTGGAAAAAGTGCAATAAAACTAGAGTTAAGTTCTCTAAATTTGTCTGGATGTATATTGTTTCATAGTTTTGTATAAGCGTCAATTTCTACAAAAATTCACAAAACTTTCTCCCATGATTCTTTGATTTCATAGTTTGCTATATATTCGTTTGGAACAGCTGCTTGTGTAGTTTCTTTGAATGCAAAAAATGATATTCATACCAAAGAAAACAATCAAACGATTAATGTTACAACAAAGTGATGATATTTGTTCATATCTGCGACATTACAATTAAAAATCTTATTTAAATTATACTTTTTTTCTAATATTTTTCAAAGAACACAAAACAATTCTGATTATTATTGATTGACATTTTGTTTGTTTTTGTTGGGGCATTGGTCGGTGGTGTTTTTGGATAGCTAAAATAGTTGATAGCTTACATTTGTTTGTATTTTATACAATTAAGAAAATATTCTAGCAGATCAAAAAAAGAAAAGATAGTTAGTCCTTTCACAATTTCACAATAAAAAACAAATAAACTAAGCTTTTTTACAAAAAGCAATAAAATTCATCCATCATAAAGGCAGTATCGTGTTTGGAATTGTAGTCTAATTATATTTGTATCGCTGCTTTTTGGCTACAGATGATATTGATTTGGTGATGATTTCCTTCTTTTATTTGTTTTTTTATTGCTCGAATAATCAGTTAGTAAAGTTTATAAAGTTCTTAAGGTTTAACTCTTAAACTCTAAGTTCTAAGCTTTAAGTACTAAGCTCTAAAATATAAACCAAACTTAATCTTGAAAACAAAAACTTATTTCCTACAATCCAAGGAGCCAATATTTTTTATATTGTTATGATTTTTATAAAAATGGACATTACTCCATATAAACAACAAATGCAAAAGGCAGTTGATTATCTAGAAAAAGAATTAAAAAGTTTGCAAATTGGTAGAGCTTCAGCTTGATTAGTAGAAAACATCGATGTAAATCTTAGTTATGGATGATCTCTAAAAATTCCACAAGTATGACATGTTACAGTTATGGACGCTCAGACGATCAAGATCGAAACCTGGGACAAATGAGAACTTAAAAATGTAGAAAAAGCAATTTATGATTCAAACTCTGGTTTGACACCACAAAATGAATGATCTTATATTATGATAAAAATTCCTCCACTAAACCAAGAAAGAAGACAAGAAATTACTAAACAAGTAAAATCAATGTGAGAAGAAATTAAAGCTCGTATTAGGCTTGTTAGACAGGATGCTATGAAAGATACAAAAAAACAATTTGATGATAAACTTATTGGTGAAGACGCTCATAAATCAAATGAAAAGGAAATAGATAGCTTGGTAAAAACAATGAACGACAATATCGATTCTATTGTGAAAATAAAATCAGAAGAAATTATGAAAGTATAATTAGATAGATTAGACACGCTTTGCTTTAGATATAGATTAGACATGATTAGGTTCCTAACCCATCTAATCTAACTAACCCATCTAATCTAACTAAAAATTTTATTTATAAAATCATACAATGAACATTTTTTCACTATTATTTATGGAAATACTTTATCGTCCAATTTTCAACTTGATGATTGTCTTTTTGGCAATATTTGGTGGTAATTTGGGTATCGCTATAATCTTGCTTACAGTTATTACAAGATTAGCAATGATCAAACAGACATCTGCTTGAAATGATATGCAAAAAGGAATGGGTGATTTACAACCGAAACTTCAAGAAATTCAAGAAAAATACAAAGATGATCCTAAACAACTTTCAGCAGAAACAATGAAAGTTTTCAAAACACATGGTAAATGACCACTCAAAGGTTGTTTGATGATGTTGATTCAAATCCCAGTATTTATATGACTTTTCACAGTTATTAGAAAAATATCAAACAACGAAATCCCTGCAGAATGGCTATATAGTTTTATGCCTTTTGGGGAAAAATATCTAGACCCAGCAAATATAAATCATATGTTTTTGTGAATAGATTTGTTGGCTACAAAAAATATTGTTTTGACTGTTGTTGCAGCTGTGTTTACTTATTTTCAAATGAAACTTACAACACTTGCAAAACCACCAGCTCCAAAAATACCATGAGCAAATACGCCTGATATGGGTAAAATGATGTGATTTATGAATATATTTATGGTTTTTATGATTTGAACATTTGTTTACTGAACCCAAGCTGGAGTTGGTCTATATATAGCAACAACATCAGTATTTAGTGTGGCCCAATATTCTATTCAATATAGAGCATTACTCAAAGCAAAGTTTTTGGAATGGAAAAGTAAAGGTCAAAATGTCGTTATTGGTAAATAGTTTCAATCACTATTGCTTTGATAAAATTAATAGTCATTTCCGCTTTGCCAGCTGAAGGTTGCGTCTTTAGCGGAATTGCGGCGGAAATCTAAAACCCAACAAACAAAAAACCCCTGATTAGTTTCAGAGGTTTTTTCTTTGAAAAAAGATTAAATTTATTTTTTAAAGTTTGAAAGATATCAGTCTTCAAATTCTTTTAGAATTTCTACAAAATATTCTTCATAATTTGGAATAGCTTTTTGACAAAGATTATTGAATCATTCACCATCAGCTTTTGATAAAAGCAACTCTGCTTCTTCTCTTTGTTCTGGTGTAAGTTTAAGCGCTATTTTTGTCACAATACGTTTCAACAAAACGGGTTCGATTTCTTTGATCATATCTTCATGATCTTCTGGATGAAATCATGCTTCAATAAGCATATCTACGATAAATTCTTGGATATTATTCATAATAAATTTTGTGTAAATAGATAAAATTATTTTCCTGTTAACCAACTGTATGTTGGTGTTGGAGATGTTGATGCTGGATTATTTTTGTCAGCAATAACAATAGTTGGATCTGGCACAGGATCTTCTTTTGTAGATTCTATTGGTTTTCAAACCTCATCTTTATTTGGTTGCATTCTTTCCATAAAAGTGTTTGCAAATACTGGCATACCAACACCATCCAACCAATAATGTCTATTACAAATTTCTTCTGGAGCAGGTATAGTTGTTCATCAAACTGTAGTCATTTTGGTAAGTTGTTCTGTTAGTCTAGAAATAATTCAACTATTATTTTCTATTCAAATATCATTCCCTATAAACATATGTCCATAATATCACATTTTCATTTTTTCTTCTGCCGTAAATTGTGCAATACTATTTGGATCAGCTATAAATTTTTGTAAGTCTGCCAATACCTTTGCTCATTCGCCTTCGTTTATCAATCCAATTTTTGGACTAGATAGGAATGCTTCAGCTGTTTTTGCTGCTGGACTTGTTGATGTCAAAGAATTTATGTTCGCATCCAAAAGTTGTCTTTGGAACTCACTTCATCATTCGTTCAATGTCCATAAAGTATCTTTCATAAAATCATGCATCCATGAATTAAGCTGTGTATCTTGCCATCACATTTCATTTTTTACAATAGTTCGCCAAGCATGTTGATTGTATCAATCTGCACTAGCAGATGTAGGGGCGTTTTTGAGAGCATTTTCGATATTAGTTATGTTTTGTTGTGTTGCTCACGCATTTGCAAGAGATGTTTTAACTTCTTCATGTAAAGCTAATTCATCTGTTCAAGGTACAACAATTTGAGTTCATCCACATGGATAGTTACCAAAAATTCCGCTACCCAAAACATATTGAAGTCATACTGCTGTTCATGCATAAAGCATACCTGCTCATATTCCATATTTCAACTCTAGATTTCTTCTTTGAGTTTTGAAATTTTCCATAGAAGCATCATAATCGTCAGTCAAATCTCCTACCAAATAAGTATATTGTGTATTTCATCTAATTGTTGTAATATCTGTACCAAGTTTTTCTGCTCACTGAGTAATTGCAGTATAAAGATTTCTCATATCAATTTCTACTTTTGTTTTATCTTGTGATGCGACAAAGTTGTGTCCAGTTTTTTTGTAATAATCAACTCTTGCCAAACCATTTGACAAATAACTACTAAGTGCTGCTTCTTCTGTAGGAGGCAAAGTACCAGGAATAGATACAAATCTATTTATAAATTCCGTAAGCCTTGTTGTGTCGGCTATATTTTTTTGTGTCGATTCTTGATAAAGTTTGAATTGTCTTGTTGCTTTATATTTCCTCCAACTATACCAAGGAGCATTATTCATCACTGTTCTGATATTATCCATAGCTTGTTTTTCTATATTTAGACCGTGAGTCAAACGTTTTTCTTGTCCTTTTTGTTCTTTGGTATAATGAGATGCTTTTTTTGCTGCTGTCATCATTCCTATTTTTGTAGCAATTAATCATGTGGCAGTAGCTGCTCATGCAACTCAGCCTATCAATCATCCCGTTGCCAAAATTCATGTACCAGCCAAGATGCTTCAACCTACAGTTAAATATGGGTGTCTATCCATCCATGCGCCAAATTTATACCAAAATCATCTTTCTTTGTCTTTGTTGTCTATTTCATAAGCACCTGTTGTATTATCCAAAAGTTGTAATTGCATTTGTAATGTTTTTACATCTTCATTTAGTAACCCTTGTTGATGTTTTATAATTTTGTTGATTTCAATTGGATCGTTGATATTATCCAGAATTTTTTGTATATAGTTAGGATAATTCTTTTTGGTTTCTGTAAAATATTTTCCAGTGATTGTGTTTAGTTGTGCTTGAAAATTTGTTGCATTATAAGTGGTTCCTGTAACTAATAATTTACTGATTTCATCTACCATAGTGTACTCAGCTTTTTCATTTTTTAGTTTCAACAAAATATTGGAAGCAAGGTAGTCCATATTATTATTTCCTATAATAGCTGTTACTGTAGGATCTAGGCGCAAGATAGCATTAAATTTTGTTTCAAAATCTATGTCTGACATTTTTGTTGTTAAAAACTCTTTACACAAAAGATCTATATCTGGATTTTGATGACTGGTAAGTCTTCTTGTTATTGTTCCATTCCAATTTCTATCACCAGATTCCATTTCATGTCTATCTGAAGCAAAAACCACATCTTCACGGGTAAGGTCTACATTTCATTTTACAGATGAAAGATGTCTGTTTCTTATTTTTTGTCTACGAACAGACCTAAGAGCAAATGTCTTCATTCTTTCTCGAGCTTTTCGAGTTTTAGCATCGAACAAGTTTAATTTACCCAAAGCTTCATATTCTTTTCTAGCTGCTTCCTCAGCTCTATTATTTGCTTCCTCAAGATGTACACTTTCTACATTTGAAATTGTTGCTGTTCGTTTATCATTTTTTTGCGTAGGAGTAGGGGGAACAGGCGTATGAATAGGAGGAGTTGTTTTAGAATAATCTTCTTCATTATTTTCTCCACCATCAACTATAGTTTTATTTTCTTCATTTCAACCATCTTTGTTTTTTCTATCATCAATAATTAAAAGGTCATCTGATGGTTTTTGTTGTTCTTTCTTTTTAGATCAGTCCTCTTGTCAGTCAATATAATCAACTATTTTACCTTCATGTTCTGGTAATGATTTTTTTTGGTCTGGTCATTGAGGTAATAAAATCTGTTTATCATCTTTAGTTTTTTCAGTATGAGGTCATAGCTCTTTTTGTTTTTTTTGTCTGATAACATGATAAATTTTATTATCATTTTCTAATATCTCTTTTTTTATTTCTTCAAGCAATCTATCAAAATCACTTTGTAATTTAGCAAGTTTATCTTTCTTTTTTTGAAGTTCATCTTGTTTCCTAACCCTATCGGTTTCATTAGAATACAAGAATTTGGAATCAAGTTCAGATTCAAGTTCTGCGATTATTTTTTGAATTTCATCGATATAACTTTTCATATCTTCTAGCTCTTTTTTTCTAGAAGGATTTATTTTTGAAAGCAAAATTTCTTCAAGCAATTTATCAAAATCATTTTGTAATTTAGCAAGTTTATCTTTCTTTTTTTGAAGTTCATCTTGTTTCCTAACCCTATCGGTTTCATTAGAATATAGGAATTTAGAATCAAGTTCAGATTTGAGTTCTGCGATTATTTTTTGAATTTCATCGATATAACTTTTCATATCTTCTAGCTCTTTTTCTCTATTTGAATTTGTTTTTTGCGAAATTTTTATATATTCAACATCGTAACCATTCTTCTTGAGAGATTCTTCACATCTTTTAGTTTCTGCTTCCAATTCTTCCTGTGATTTTATATCCTTTCATGGTTCGTCGTTATTGATTTGAATCCAATATTTTTGATCCATAGGCACATTTTCTGGTCGAGAAATAATAAGCATTTCAGAAAATTGTGTATCTAGCTTTTCTAGTTCTTTTTTGTCTCACTCATTTTGTAAATATTGTTCCAAAAAGTTTGTATAAATTTCTTTATTTTTTTTGATATCAATAAAAACCCCAGATTGGATTTCTATTTCTGAAATATTTGAAAATCCACTTCACTCTCTAAGTTCTCTAATTTTGTCTGCCAAATTATCTCTATTTACCAATAATCATTTCCTCAAAATTTCTTTTGATTCTGGTGTTTTTTCTGTATTATTATTCTCTTTTGGTTTTTTGTTTTCAATTTCTTCTGTTATAGTTTCTGTGTTTTCTTGTTTTTTTTCTATTGGTTTTTTTGATAAAAAATTATCAAGATATATTATCAATTCTTCAAGCAAATTTGACATAGAAAAATTTCATCTAGTTTTTTCTTCCCATTCTTTTTTAAGTTCTATAAATTTTTCTTTTGCCATATCTGATGAAAAATCATCTTCTTTTATTTGATCAAAAGATACTGTTTTTTTTATTTGTTCATTTATGAAATTTATATCATTTGTTATTTTTTTTGTTTCAAATTTCTTTTTTATTTTTTCGTATTCTTCTTCTGTTCGTTTTATAAGAGAAAGATCTTTATTGTTTCTTTTCTTTTGTATAAGTTCTATCAAGCCTTGATATTTTTTATCTTGATTTAGTTTTTCAAAATTTTTTTCAGCCGCAACTTTATCATCTTCAAAAACTATCATATTACCACTATCCAAAATCAATCTTTGCGCCAAAGCCCAATCAGTCCCTTCTATTCATTTTTGATTATTTTCTCACAAAAAATAATGGTAACTATCAAAAACATTACGATAACTGTTTTGATCGATTTTTAAAGCATTTCAATCAATTTTTATCTCACTTGGTATGCTTCACGTTTTTTTTCTTGATTCAAAAATTTGATATGCAATATCCCCAATCTTTATTGGTTTGCGTCAGCTTAAATCAAGGGTTTCAAAAACCTCAAGCTTTGCTTGAGCAAGAATTTTTTCTTCTTTTGAAGCATTGCTTTTTAGAAGTTTCTGTTGATTTAAAAGATTGTAGCTTGGGTTAATCATGATGAAAAAATACTAATAAAATACCTTAAAATAATTCTACTTCCTTTTCTCAAAAAAAGCAAAAAATCCCCCAAAGCGGAGGATTTTGAGGTTGACATTTTACAAAAAGATTGCATTACATTCTTCTATTCATTGCTTTTATCATTCTTCCCATAATCATTGGATTCATAAAAATTTCTTTGGTTTCTTCTGGAGTACACATACGTCTTCATCCTCTTGCATCTACATCATCAAGTTCTGTCTTTCTTATTATACGATTATTTCTACCATTCAAAATGTTTCCTGGATCTTCAGGAGTAATAACACCAAATTCTCCATCTTCATCCAATACATAAATATTTTGTGTCAGAGGATCGCGAACTCAAAAATTACTACGATTTATTTTATTATTTTCTCTAAGTTTTTTCGTCATTTCTTCATAAAAAGCTCAAACAATTTCTCTTTCCATTCCGTCAAATATTCTGATTTTATTTTTTCTATATTCCAATAATTTTCATAGATTTTTGCCTGAGATTTCTATATCTCATTTTTTCAAAGTAATGTTGTTTTTTTCAAACGAAATTTCCACATCCCCAACATTTGTTGTAAAATCAAATTGACGAACAGTTCTCAGGTTTGTAATTGTTTTGATAGGTGATGTCCAGAAATTATTTGCAGAAACCTTTGTTTTCAACAATCTAGACCTAGTTGCATTTCTATATCATTCGTGATATTGATTCATTGAAAAATTAAAGTGTCACATAAGTACATCTATAGCTGTTTGCAATGATCTACTGTTTCCCATTCCATGAAATGTATTTGTAGTCACAAAAGAATCGTAATCAAACAATACGTTTTCTGTCCTTGTTCCTCACGTATCATTTGTTTCAACTAAAGAAATATTTTCTTTGTTCATTATTATTTCTCTTTGTAGAGCTGTGCCTGGTACACGATAATTTAAAGAAAAGTTTTTTTTCTTTGCTATTTGTACCATACTAACCATCATGTTGTAGACAATATGAGCCCTAACTTTGAAATCAGGAATATCAGGACAATTAAGAATCTTTCTTGCCAAAGTAGAAACTTCTCATTGTTTTAAAGTTATACTTTTTCTTCTATAGCGTTTATCATTTTCTGGAAAATCTATAGTTACATTAATATTGTTTTTTCCGCTAATGTTTGTTTTGAGATCGTATTTTACAGGTTCTGGATTATTTAAATCAGTGATTCTAGAATTGGTAGAAATGTCGACAGATTGGTCTTTTATTTCATGACTTGCTCAGTTATAAAATCTCATATAGCCTACATCAGGACGACCAAAAGGGATTCACAAAATGCGTCTTCTTCTATGTTTTATCATTTGATCATTTGCTCAAATATTTCATTGTATAGCATCATTTATTCTTGCTCATCAAACAACTTCATTGTCATTTCTTCTTTGTTCTATTGCTGTCAGAAAACTACTTAATTCTGTTTTTAAACGCATATTGTTTGGTACAGAATTTGTCAACAATTCATTTAATCAATATTTTAAATATTCCTGTACACTATTACTTAAATTATTATGTACATAGTTTTGATAACTTACATTATCTCTGATTACATTTGGATCATTATTCCAAGTGCGACTATCATGCGCAAACCAATCACGAAATGTATTGTACGTATTTATATTTGTTATATTTAAAGCAATAGGTCAAACGTTCAAAAAATTTCTATATATCTGTTGATAAAGTTCTTCTTTGATTTCGTTTTCTTTTCAATTCTTTTTTCCATATTCTTCAAGTTGTGAAAATCTTGTTCCGTCAAGATGTTTCAATGCTTCAAAAACTGTTTCTCTTTGTAATGAAGGAAGTCTGTTGTTGTATTGTGTTACTAATTCATTTTTTACGATATTTCCTGGTGCTGTTGTGTTGTATATATCTATTTGTGTTTGACGACCAATAAAATCTAGTTTATTTTTATCTTGAATATTTATTTTAATAGGTTTTTTATGAATAACACTTATTCCATCCAAATTATTTGTTCAAGATACATTATATCATAATTTAATTGATAAATTTATTTCCCAATCTCATTCCAATTTCGGTATAAATTTTATTCATCCCAAATCAAATTTTGGTGGTGTAGCTGATATATCCAAAATATTTCAGGTTTTTTCTATTTCTATGTTTTTTATTTCTCATGATTTATTTTTAATTGCAATAGTATATTTATTTCAATTCTTTGTTAATGTGTTTCAGTTTTCATCACAAAGTTCTCCAATATCTGGGTTTGATATAACTCTAAAAAAATTTGTATTATCTAAATCAATTGATGATGGTGTTATAATAGTTCATCATAAACTAATTTCAATTTTTTGATCAGGAAGTTTTTTCTTTGTTAAATCAAATTTATTTATATAATCATTTGATATTTTATCATAATCTGACCTCATTCTTTCAGTATTTCATAGTAGGTTTCCAGTAGTATCTAGAATAGAATTTATCTTAGATATTTCATTATTTCGTTCTATAAAATTACTTGACCTTAAAACATCTCTTGGTCGAGTAGCGGGAGGAGTTGGTTTTGGTCAAAAATTATCGTTTATTTGTTTTTCCAATCAATCTCTTTTATCTTTTAGATCTTTTTTTAGTCAGGTTGGTAAATTTAATATATTTTTTGCACTATTAAATTCTGACTCTATTTCTTCAGTTACTTCCAAACTTTTTCAAGATCAAAGTACGCTTGAAAGGTCAGATCTATAATTGTTTACTAAATTTTTAAATTTCGGCAAATCATCAATTTTTTGTATAACATCTTTTTGTTCTGATAATTTGTTTTTTATAGCATCACTCATTTTCTCTCTATAATAAATAAAATCTATTTTCCGCCTTTTTTATAATTCCATTTAAATGTTTCTCTATACCTTTTCATATCATCTGAGTATTTTTTCCAAAAGATTTCCATCGCTTTTCCTCATGATGGGAAGTTTAGAATATCGAATCAAAAATATTTCAGAGATCTTAGAAACATTTTTCATGAATTCCAAGCTGTTCTAGGAACATATCTAATCAGATTCCATGCTTGTTTACTAGTTCCCTTAAAGAAAGATCCTATAGCTCAAAAGAATCATTTTTTCTCTGATTTCTCTTTTTTCTCTTCAGATTTCTTTTCTTTTTTATTTTCAGATTTTTCTTTTTTATCCTCATTGTTTTTTTCTTTTGACATTTCTGATTCCGGTTTTTTCTCGTTTTCTTTTGATTCGGTTTTTTTCTCATCTGATTCTTTTTTCTCTTCATTTAACTCTTCTTTCTTTTTTTCAACTTCTTTTTTTTGTTTTTGTTTCTCTTCTTCTTTTTTTACATTTAGATCAATTCGATCATACATATCTTTGTTGTGTCAAAGTCTTTCAACGCCATTTCCTTCTTTTAAAATTTTCATGGCTTCATCATAAGATTTTGCATCTTTGAAATTGTCTGGTAGCTTTTTTTGTAATGTTTCAAGTACCCCTTGTTTTGTCAAATTGGAAAAAGTTTTTGCGAAGCTTTCTTCTTGTTTTTTAAAATCCTTATGTCATTTTACTTCTCATCTTGGTTCTTCTGGTTTTATTTCTTTTTCATTTTTCCCGCTTTCAACTTTTTTCTTGCTTTCATCAATGTCAGTACTTGGTGCTTTTGCAGCCATAATAAATTATTTTTACTGATTAAAATTGTGTTGTGTCTTCTATAGTTGGTTCATGAATTTCTTTGTCTTCTACTAGATAATCCGTTATCAAATCATTTGCAATTTCCTCGAGCATAGTATAATATTTTGATACATTAATCTGACAATATTCTCGAAAATACTCTTCACTTTCAGATTGTTCTTCGATTTTTTTTACATCTTCTTCTGTCAGTATTTCACTAAGTTGTTCATAAAAAATATCTTCTACAATTGATTCTACAATATCTTCATCAAGATAATGATCTTCTATTGGAGATATTTCTTTGATAGTATCTATAATATATATAGCAGCTTCTTTTGGGGTTGATAGCATGGTAAAATTTTATTTATAAAGTTATGCAGCAATTTTAGTTTCCAAGGGTTTTGATATTTTATCAAAATATTTATTTGCAGACTCAGCAACCTCTTTTTTAATTTGTGTTTTTAGTTCTTTTACTGTAGGAGAATCATTATCTTGCGGATTCATATCATTTATTGCTTTTTGTATAGCATTTTTGTTTTCTATTATTTGTTTTTCTCACATAGTAGAGAAGTTTGTGAGGTTTTTCATAAATAAACTAGCTTTTTTTAGACTAGCCTTTATTTTTCATCATTTCCAAAACCTAGTTGTTGTCAAAAAATAAGCCAAAGCTTTTTTTGGATTTTCACCAAAAAAAGATTTAAACTTATTTAATGTTTTTCTAAGATATTTACGCCTTCCTTTTTCTACAGGATTTATAATTCTGATCATTTTCTCGTCTTCCATAAGTTTTTCGTTGTATTTTTGTTCTAATTTTTTCTTTTCTTCTTCACTTTCTTGTAGCTGTTTCATAAGATCTTGCATTGTCTTGTTCTGGGTAGAATTGTTTTGTTGGTTTTTAGAATTTAATTTGTTGTATTCTCTCATATGAGATTCCAAAAGTTTTTTGATATCACTTTTTTTAATATCTCATTTTTTATTCAAAAGGTTTTGTATCTTTTTTATGCTTGTTTCGTTTTTTTCACCATTTTCTTTGTTTTCATAATCTCTATCCAAAAGCTCGTTTGTCAATAAACGTATTTTTTCTTTATCTTGTGAAGAAATTGCATCAACAAGATTTTTGTTTAGATCAGCCAAAGACAAATTTTTAATATTATTTTCTAGCTTCTCTTGATTGTTGTTTGATGAAGAATTAATATTAGTCATAATAAAAATTTACACATATAAAAGTCCTTAAACTCAATAATACTCGACAAAAAAAAATTGTCAATTTCCCCAAAGAAAAATCAACAACTAAGATTGACATAATTTGCAAACATGATATGATTTGATAGATTGTGAATTTAGTCAAAAAATATAGAAATTTATTTTAACAATAAAAAACAAATAAACTAAGCTTTTTTTGCAAAAAGCAATAAAATTCATCTATCATCAATGTTATTCATTTCGACTACGCTCAATGATACAAAGTTTTTGGCTACGGATCATGCTTATCCTGCCTGCCGGCAGCTTAGTGATGGTTTCCTTCTTTTATTTGTTATTTTTATTGTTATTTTTTTAACAAAATTACATATTATTTATTATTTTTATTGTTTTTACTTTTTTTGCTTTTTGTCTTAATTTTTTATTTATTCACCAAACAGAAAGAACAAACAATCAAAGTCAAACCAAAAAGAACCCAGTTTGTATGCCAAAAATGCTTGATACGACACCAAACCCAATACTTCCCGATATGCTTCAAATACCAGCTATGAACTGTTGTAAACCAGTTATAGAACCAGAGTTGGCTTGTGTGCTATGTTCTGAAATAAGACCAGAAATAACAGGCCTTAAAATTGATAATCACAAAGCTATACCAAAAGAAATCAGCATTATTCATCAAAAACTATTTTCAAAAGCCAATATTGCATACAAAAAAGACATAAACAATAGTACTATAGCAACAAAAAGTTTTTTATTGAAGTTTTCACTCCAAGCTGCTGTAAAAAAATTGGTTAGATACGGTATTCTCATGAAAGCAAATAAAAGAGCTATTTGACTCAAAGAAAGGTTGTTTTGTGCTGCAATCAATGGAATAAAAAGAAATCAAATATAAGACAAAATATTCCACAGTCACTCAAATCAAAGAGAATACATAAATCAAACGGATTCATTTCTTATCAGAGAAAATGTTTTAATAAATGGTTTAAAAGAAAAAACTTTTTTTATAAATTGGAATAAGAAACTTTCTTTCCCAAAGACATCTTTGAAATGCTCTTTTTTTATTATAGGAATTTTTCTATCGCTAAACAAAGATAACAAAGTAAATAAAACTATAAACAAAAACAAATATGGAAGACTAATCCATTTTACAATAAAAGAACTAATAATAGCTCCTATTACCAATGCTGCGTTCATACTGGAAAAATAAAGTCCCCAAGAGTTTTCAGAATGTAGTTTGTCCGTTGTTGCACGAATATACGATTCATAAGTTATATAAAGAGTTGCTCAGGCTATTCCATTGAAGGCAACCGCAACCAATAAAATATGGTGGTTTCTCAAAATTCCAGCCAAGAAGAAAAGAATTCAACAAATGATGTACATTACTTTACTCAACAAAATAACCGACTTTCTATCTGTATTATCATTTAATTCTCATATTGGTAAAGCAAAAAGTAGTCTACTCAAAGGCAAGATTGCTCAAATCAAAGAAATCCAAAATATGTTATCTACTATATTTTTTATATATATAGAAAAATATGTTTCTGCACCAAGCCCCCAACCAAAAATAAAAAGAAAAAGAGAAAATGATATGGTTTTTATAGATAAAGGTAATGATAAAAATTTCTTTTTAACAACTGAGAAAAGTCAATTATGTATCTCTTGTTCTTTGGATTGAAATAGTTTATCTTTTACAACAACTAATTTTTTATTTATATCTTTTGCAGCGTCTTCTGTTTTTTCTTTTATTGTTTCGATTTGCTCTTGGGTTGTCTCTTTTGCTTCTATTAAATTTTCTTTTACAATATCTTTGGCTTCAATCAAAGATTCTTTTATGTCTTCTTTTGCTCTTTCTACATCTTTTTTGCGGAAAATTTTATTTTTTTTTGCAACAAATTTTTCTTTGGCGTTTACAAAAAAAATTTTGGTTTTTGTAAAAAAATTATCTTTTCTTTTTACAATATTCTCTTTTGTTTTTTTGATTTTTGATTTTATAGAAGCAAATATATTCTGAATTTTTTCAACACTAAAGGTCTTTTTTTCTTCTACAGTTTTGTTTTCCTTGTTCATATATTACTTTTAAATTATATTAAAAATTTCTTAACCACATTTCCAATTATAACAAAAATTTCTTTCCTGTCAAAAAATCCTCGAAAATTTGCAAAATTTTGTTTTTGGTGTAGAATTGAGAGTGAATTTTATATGTTTTGTTAAAAAATTATGGTTGGTGGTGTGGAATTTTGAAATATACGAGAAGGTGTATCCAAAAAAGGTACTCCTTTTGATAGAAATGATAAAATCCAATCAATTTCAAGTATTAATGAAAACTATCAAATACCAAACCCAAATAAAACACAAGAAATTGCAGAAATGCAAACATGAGAAAATTTACATACAAAAAATATAAGTTCTCCAAAATCTGTTTTGTTGCAAAGAGTCAAAGAAAAAATGTGATTAGATAATCTTGAAACAGCATCAGCATCAGATTTTATGAAAAGTTTCAATACTTTACAAAACGGTCGTCAGTTATCATCTTTTTATGCCTTTCTTCAAGAAGATAGCACTGGCACATTATCAAATTACATAAAAAAGAATTTGTCTTTGGATGATAAAGTAAAGATTTTGGAAGAATTAGATGATTCTGGTGTCTTCAATGACTCTAATGATAAATTTGGTGATAGAAACAAATTGATTTGATATCTTTTTACATCACAAGATAGAAATGGCTTTTTAAAAAAATTGATTCTAAAAGATAAAGACTCAATTCAAAAAATATATAAAATAGAAAAATATTTTATGGTTAGAGATATTATAACAACATGATTTGGTTATGATTGGTTTGATGTATTAAAAAGCTTTTGAAATAAAGCACTAAATGATCGTGAGAAAAACAATTCTAATTATTGAAGATTGACTAGTTATTCAGATAATGAAGGCGCTAATAAATCTGCATATACAAATGAGACAGTAGCAAGATTTTTTATGTTAAAAATAATGGATTCTTGAAGTGAATTACAAAAAGAGGTTCTTGAAAGAAAAGATGAGAATGGTGAAAAAATATTTAGCAAAGAAAAATCTGATATTCTCCGAAATTATGGTTCAAGGTGAGGTGTTTTTGTTTGATTAGTCAATTCTTTAGTATCATTAAATAATGGTCAACTAAATAAATTAAATTGATTAACCGATGATTGATTTGTTAGAGTCTTAGAAAGTATCAGTAATAATGAAAAAACAAAATCAAATATTACAAAAATGACAAGCCATAATGTTGAAGAAATTAATGCTTCTGAAATTGCTTACCTTATAGACATAGAAAACATTATTGAAAGACAAATAAGTGATTTTGTTAGTCTTTTACAAAAAAAATGAAGTCTTGATAAGCATCCAGATTATACTCAAGCATTGGAAATAGAAAAACAAGATTTTGCTAAAAATCTTTATATATCATCACAACAACCTGGTGACTGGGACAGTTTGTCTTATGATATTAAACAAGTTTATATAGATAAATGGAACAACTTATCTAAAGAAGAAAAAGACCAAAGACTGTCAAAAAGATTGGTTTCTCGTATGGGTAACAGTTCTTCTTTAGCAGTTATGAATTCTGCAGGGTATCCTGAAATGACGCAATCAAATATAGCAGTTGCTAGAATTAGACAAAATCAATCTTTGATTTCGAGAAGTATATCCAATATGGATTTAACACAAGAAGATAAATCTAAATTGTTGTTTGAAGTTTCTCAACAAGCTGAAAATAGTAACAGGCAATTATTTCAGACAGCTCAAAGATATTGATTCACAGAAGATCTACGCACTGTTCGATGAGAGGAATATTATCAAAATATTGAACAAAGTTATATACAATCATACGACAAAAACTTTGAACCATCTCAATTAAAATATCAAGAATCTAGTTTGTGATGAACCATAAAAAACAAAATATTTTCCAATATAGAAAATGAAAATTTGATTTTTTGAGATAGAGAAATTCCAAAAAAAATATTTAATGTTTGATTAAATGACAAAAAATATTTAGATAAAATTTATCCAAGTCAAAAAAATGCTACAAACAATCTATTAGATGAAAACAAAAAAAAATCAGAATCCAATAATATCGAAAAAAAAGAAGCTTCTTTGTACAATGATACAAATAAAATAATAAAAGATGAATTTAAAGACAGGCTTGTTTATTTTTTATGAAACTGTTTTGATATAAAATTAGATAACGACTCTCAAAAAACGCTTCTAGAAAATTTATCTTTTGATAAAGATAGTAATTTTGAAGACAAAAATAATTGAGAGATTTCTTTGGCATGAAAAGACAAAGCAGGTAAAAAAATAAAAATTTCATACAATATAGAGTCTTGATTGGTTAAAGTTGGTAAATGGATACACTTTGATAAAGACTCAAATAGATTAGATGTAGATAAAAAGGAAACCTCATTATCCTTTGTAAAGTGACCAAAAATAGATGATTTTTATCAAAATGCAAAACGTATATCTTATTTTGATATTTTGAAAAATGAAAAAACAAATTCAATTTCTGATTATTCAAAAGAGGTTTCAAATCAGTTAAAAATTTTAGCACCATTGGAAAATCAATCAGATTTTGCAAAAGAAGAATTGAATAAAAATTTTCTTGTAGATCTTACTTTACAAGAAATTTGAGATATTATTTGAATAAGAAGCAAACTTGAAAGCTCCTCATCAAAAGAATTGGGACAACAAAACAAAGATCTTTTTTCTCTTTTATCAAGAAGTTTTTCGTCATATGACAAAAAACAAATAGAAGATTTTAGATGAGTTTTTAAGTTTATGGTTGACTATAATAATGAGTTTTTATCAAAACAAAATTTGGATATAAAATCATCTCAGTATATAGACAAAGAGCTTGATAATCTTTCAAAATCTATATGAAGAAATAACTTTAAAAACGCACAAAAAATAACAAATGTTGTTTTTGAAAAGCTAAGGAAATGAAAAGAATCTGGATCTTTTAATGGTGAAGTTTTGCATAAGTTTTTTAGTTCTTTTCTGAGTGATAAAGAGCGCTTTTCTTGAGTTAAAAACACTGTTATTGATACAAGAAAATTGTTAACATATCATGAAGATCTTTCTCAAGAAAACCAAACCGATCAAGAATTAGACTATATTGGAGATTTAAATGAAAACATGAAAGAATATTTGGCAGACTATTGATTGGAAAAATCTTTAAATAACACAAAGGCAATATAAGTATATTTTCTTCCATTGCTTTTTTATAGCAAAAAAATACACTCAGATTGCTAATTTTTATGTTAACTAAAATCTTATGCAAATTTGACTTGTAGGTTCTACAAATGTTGGTAAATCAACTTTGTTCAACAGATTAATTAATCAATTTAGGGCGATCGTAACAGATATTCCCGGTACTACAACAGATATTTTATACCATACGGCTTCTCTTGATGATTTGGGTGATGTAGTTTTTGCCGATAGTCCATGACTTTTGGAATTTCATGATGAACGACCATTTATTCAAAAAATTATTGATGAATCAGATATTATATTATTTGTAATAGATGATGTTGTTTGAATAACAGCAAAAGAACAACATATTTTCGAATATATTCAAAAACAACACAAAAAAAATCAGACTATTTTGATTGTAAATAAATTGGATAAAAAACGAAAGGAATCTGAAACAGAGCTAGCTTTGTCTGATTATTATTGATTGTGATTTGAAGATGTTGTTGGGATTAGTGCAAAAACAAAAAGAAATCTTCCAGAATTGCAAGACCTGCTCATCAAAAAGAAATATCTTCTAGAAGAAAAATTGTCAGAAGCACCACTTGATGACCAACAAGCAAAACCTCTCAACATTGTTGATAAGTGAATTCCAATTGCAATCCTTGGAAAACCAAACGCAGGAAAATCGACATTACTCAATACTTTGGTCGGGAAACAACTTTCCAAAGTTGAAAATATTCCATGAACAACACGTGATTATGTCATGTGATCTTTTACTTTAAATAAAAAAAATTACGTTGTTTACGACACTGCGTGAATCAAAAAAAATGCAACTATGCATGTAATAGAAAAAATAGCGTTCAAAAAAACTATGGATATGTTGGAATACGTTAGACCAGTCGTAATCTTTGTTATAGATGCAACTTTGGGTATTTCGCATAGAGATATGACATTGTTGGCGGAAATCAATCGTTTAGCATTGCCAATTATCTTTGCGTTAAATAAGTCTGATTTGATGCCGAAAAAAGACATGGAAGCTATAATAAAGAACACACAACGTATGATGGATTTTGCAAAGTATATTCCTATTTTACCGATTTCTGCATTGACAGGTGATGGTACAAAGGAGTTTTTTGCTTTTGTACATGCACTTCGCAAAGAATCAGAGAAGAGAATCCCCACAACAGAACTAAACAAAATTATTACTACAGAATTTTTCCAGAGACCACCAAGATTTCCAAAAAATAAAATTTGTAAAATTATGTATATGACACAAGTTGATATAAATGCACCTACTTTTCTTGTTTTTGTAAACCACAAAACTAGAGCAAACTTTTCATTCAAAAAATGGATAGAAAATTCAATTAGAAAACATTTCGGGTTTGTTGGAGTGCCATTGGTTATTAGATTCAAAGACCGCAAAGAATGAAACGAAGATCGTTCTGCACCAGGAGAATCAATCGAAACTTTAGAAAAGATTAAACAAAAACGCGCAGAAGAAATGGAAAGAAACCAAAAAAGAGTTTTGGTAAAAAGAAAGATCAAAAAAGCAAAATAATTATTTTAAAATAAATCTATGATAATACAACCATCCTATCAAACATATCTTGACGCCAAACAAATTCTCACCAACTGAGATCTTGTTGCTTTTCCTACTGAAACAGTTTATGGACTTGGAGCCAATGCGCTCGATATTTTGGCAGTTAAAAAAATTTTTGAAACAAAAAAAAGACCACAAAGGAATCCTATAATTGTCCATGTTTGATCTATTGATCAAATTGCAGAATATGCAGAAATAATTTCACCGCTCGAAGAAAAAATCATCAATACACTTATGCCTGGCCCAATAACAATTCTCCTCAAAAAGAAAAAAAACATTTCTGATATTGTGACTGCGGGGAGCGAATTTGTTGGGATAAGAATCCCAAGTAATAAAGTGGCATTGGATTTTTTACAAACGGTTGAGCTCCCCATCGCGGCACCTAGCGCAAATATTTCTACCAAACCTAGTCCAACTTCCGCGCAGATGGTGGAAAGTTATTTTCACGACGCGGTTCCTATGATTATTGATGGTGGGGCTTGTGATGTGGGTATCGAATCAACTGTTGTCAAAGTCGAATGAAGCCGTGTTGTTATCACAAGACCCGGGTTTATCACCGCCGAAGATATTCAATCACTTTTTCCAGAAAATATTCAGGTCGAATATGCCCAAAGTATTTCAGAAATTACGCCATGAAATATGTTCAAGCATTATTCTCCAAACGCAAAAATACAATTATTACAAAATACAAATCAGATTCCATTTCCTTTATCAAATAGCAAAACAGCAATACTTGTTACTCAAGAACGAATTGACAATCAAAAAGACCGAGTTGCTAAGTTCCTAGCGCAAAACTGATCCCTGTATCTTCGATGAACTAAATCCCACCTCCTTACCTGCGCCAAAAACCTTTTCTCCTTCTACCACCAAGCAGATAAAGATCAAATCTCCCATTTATTCGTAGAACCCCTGGAGGAAAAATGACTCGGCTACGCTATCATGAACAGAGTCAAAAAATCCACTGAGTAAAGTTATTTAATTAAAATCTAAAGTGTGAACAGCTGTAATTATGAATCGGTTTATAAACATTATGAATCGAGCAATAAAAAGGACAAATAAAAGAAGGAAATCATCACAATCAACTTATGAATTTTATTTGTTTTTTATTGCGAGAATACAAGCTAAATTCCCGATCCAGTCTCTTGAAGCGAGAATGACATAAACAATAAACAACTTTATAAACTAATACTAACCATGAAACCAACTCTCAAAAAAACCATCTCACTAATAATTTTAATCTGACTATTACTTTCTATAGATCTTTTGACTAAATATTTTTTCTATGATCTTAAAATAGCAGAAAGTTTATTATTTATCAATCCGGTCCTAAATACTTGAGTTTCACGGTCAATACCTGTTAATGCTATAATTTCAATTGTTATAGCAGTATTTGCATTGTTTTTTTTCTCTTGGCTATATTTTAAAAAACATATTTCTTTGGTAATCGCAATATTTCTTATATCATGAACACTTTGAAATATGATAGATAGAATTCTATTATGATGAGTAAGAGATTTTTTGATGCCGTTTGATTGGTTTCCTGTTTTCAATATAGCAGATATTTTTCTAAACCTTTGAGTAATAATATATCTACGAAAAGAATTTTTTACTTGAAAAAACAAATTGAAACGTTAAAGTTAAAACCAGAATTATATGTATTTTATATTATTTCAAAAAATATTATGCACTATCAAGGAATCGTAAAGTTTATTTGACAAAAAGAATCAATCGCTGAGGGCGTAGAAAAACAAACTATCGTTTTAGAAGAAAACACAGACAGAGAATTTAAAGGAAGTCTAGCTGTAGATTTCTTTAGAGACAAAATCCAATTATTGGAAAATGTAAAGGTTGGAGACTTGGTTACAGCTCATCTTAACACAAGATCTAACGAATCAAAAAATCAACCAGGAAGATATTTCAATAGTGTTACTTGTTGGAGAATCGAAACAGGAAATCAATGAACTCCTGCACAATCTTCAAATGATGATTTGCCATTCTAAATAACCAATATTATTTCCGCCTGCCTGCCGGTAGGCAAACTTTGTCAGCCGAAGGTTCCGTTTTTAGCGGAATTGCGGCGGAAATCTAATGTAATATAAACCTCTCATTCGAGAGGTTTTTTCTATTTTTGTAAAAAATGTTCCAAACAAAAAATCTTTTTTTTGGATATATTATGAGATTCATGAAGAATATTAATTAGGAAATTAGATGGAACAAGGTGTTTATCAATTTTTGATAAGCGTCGTTTTAACAATGATAAAGAAAGATATTTTCCTGCAACAAAAAAGAAAACTGTAGGATGTATAGAATTCACCATAGAAAGAAAACTAAATAATGTAAGAGGTTTTTTTATTTGTTTTGTGTAAAGAAGTTTTTTTGGAAATGGAAAAAAATATCACAAATCATGGTACATCATCCATCTTTCTTTTGCACAAAATTTTCAAACCCAGATTGACATCCATCAAAGTCGCCTTAAAGTACTATTATACCATATTACATCTGGTTTTCGCTTTTTACAAAATATTCGTAAGCGAAATGCGTCGATAAAATTGAAAGCTCCCCATCATATTCCAAATATTTTTTTAATTTTTCCAAAAAATCATTTTGGCAGCCTTCTTCACCAAATTTTTACTTCATATCAATGGCTTTCCAAAACATCTTTTACATCGTGAATATATGTTTCAATTCATCAAACTTTATTTATAAAATCACTTGCAAGAAGTATTTTTTTATGTTTTCATATCAAAGGAAGAAATCTAATAATTCGATTTTCTTTGCTGTAGTTTTTTATATCTACGATTGGTTTTCTTTTTTTTGTTGATTCTTCTAATAATTTTGTCACACAATTAAACAATTTTTCGTCAGTACAAAGTCATTCGTAATTTTCCAAATTAAGATCATTTTCTATAAATGGAACCAATCATCATTTTTTGTATCAAACTACTGGTAATCATCGAGAAATTGCGGTCAACGCTGTTAATCAGAATGTCTCCAAGAACGTAGATGGCATTAGGCAATATTCACAGTTATCAACATATCTTTGAATTTCTGGCAGGGTTTTCCACCCAAAAAAATGGATATTTTTTGATTTTCCTGCCAATTCTTTGAGTTCTTCTTCATAACTTCCCGCCCCAAAAACAAACAAAGAAAATGGTAATTCTCATCTATACAAAAACATACGAATCATTCCCAAAATCGCATCAAATCATTTCTCTTTTTCCAATCTTCCAAAATATAGAAATCCTTTCATAGTGCGGTTATAAAGTTTATAAAGGTATTGTGTTTTCCATTTTCCACTCTTCAATTTTCTTGGTATTCCCGCTCAAAAGAATTTCTGGGACTTTGTATCCTTCGACAACATCTGGTCTGGTATATTGAGGATATTCTAGATTGTTCATATTTTTTTCTATGCTATAGCTTTCGTCTTTTCGGCTATTTTCTTCTTTGATTACATTTGGAATCAACCTTACAATGCTTTCGGTCATTGTCATAGCAGGAACCTCACCGCCCAGAGTAATAAATTTTCCTAGTGAAATCTTTGCAAAATGTTTTGGATATTGATCTATCATATATTGTTCAAAACGATAGTCGATTCCTTCATATCTAGCACATACAAAGATGATGTGTTTCATTTTTGCAAATTCATGAGCGTGGTTTTGACAAAAAACATCTTTGCTTGGAGAGAGAAAAACGATTCTTCGTCTTTTACATCTCTTGCTGAGTTTATTTGTTTTGATAACTGATTCAACAGCATCTATTAATGGTTGTGCTTTCATCAAAAGACCAGTTCATCACCCATAAATCTCATCATCAACTTGTTTGTGTTTGTCTTCACAAAAATCTCTTGGATTTGTACATTCAAACGAGAGTAATTTTTTGTCTTGAGCTTTGGCGATCAATGAAGTCGTCAAAAAACTTTTGAATATTTCAGGAAAAATAGAGATATAGCTTATTTTCATGGATTAGAGGGTTAGATAGATTAGATGGATTAGAATCGAGCAATAAATAAGACAAACAAAAGAAATGAATCATTATCAGATCAATATTATCTGTGGCCAAAGCAGGAGTTTAAGTCCAACTAGAAGTTGAGTATTAAAGAGATATTGCCCTAATGAGAAATGAATTTTATTGTCTTTTATTGCGAGAGTGGCTATAGATTAGGTGGGTTAGATAGAATAGATGGGTTAGGTGGGTTAGATAGAATAGATGAATTAGGGACCTAATCATGTCTAATCTATCTAAAGCGAAGCGTGTCTAGTTTAAAGTCCTTTGGCAATATACTGTACAATTCTAATAATAGAATATGATGAAACAACAATAAGTAATCATATTATAGAATTTTTGATTCCAGCTTTTGCTTTTGTTGGGTCTTTACCAGTTGCTCAAGCAAAAATAAACATAAGCCCAGATACAACAAGAGCTATTGTTACAACAGTTCATATAAAAAATGTTGCTGATAATAATATATCTTGTACAAATAATTCTGGAGAGCTAGCGTCAGCAATTTCTTTTTTAATTCACAGAAATTGGTAAATATTAAATTTACATTGTCAGTTCAAAAGACAGTCTTGGTCCATTTTTATTCCCATCGGTTTATCATTTTGCCCCAAAGCTGTATTGTATAATAATCATTGAGAAATAAATATTCCTACTAATATCAAAAGTCAAAATATTCTCTTCATATATATAAGGTAGAAAAATAAAATCAGATGCTATTTTTTTATTTCTTATACATATTTTAGTTTTTATTGCAAATAGAATAGGTTTATATAAAATGTATTGTAATTTACTTGCTATCGCTCGTGTAATTTACTCTGCTTCGCAGATTGTGACTAATAGTAATTCATGGTAATCTAATTAATTACAACTAATTACAATCAATCACAACTAATTACAACTAATTATAGCAAAGTTAAATCACAATTAATTACTTTATAAAGAACCATGCGACTATTAAAAGATAAGCTTCGTCAAGTTATAGCAAAGAAACATCTTACAAAAAATATGACAGGGGTTATTGCCATTAACGCTGTTAGAGATCATTTTTGATTTACAAAAAATCCTTTGTTGCTTGATGGTTCTTTGAGATTTGATATACTTTTTATAAAAACAACTCAGCAGCATGTCAAAATAAAAATATTTCAAGAAAAGCCAATTTTGCTTAAAAAAATTAATGAAGCTCTTCATGCTGTATGATATCAAAGAAATATAAAAGATATTCGTACAAAATAAAAATAAAAAATCTCTTGCATTTTTTGTCTATATTTGTATACAATGTTCCGCTTCGACATTTTTTCGCAGTACAAAAAATTGAAGTTAGGGGCATATAGCTCAGTTGGTTAGAGCGCATCTCTGATAAGGATGAGGTCGGTGGTTCGAGTCCACCTATGCCCACCAATTAAAAACAAACAAGCCAGGGTAGCTCAGTGGTAGAGCAGAGGCCTGAAAAGCCTTGTGTCGGCAGTTCAATTCTGCCTCCTGGCACCACTTATTATCTCGGGGATTAGCTCAGATGGCTAGAGTGCCTGGTTTGGGACCAGGAGGTCGCGAGTTCGAGTCCCGCATCCCCGAATGTCTACGTTTGTCTATTGTTATAATCGCTAGTACAATGATCTACTTTGTGGATTAATTACCAGTGAACAACGTTTCGAAAACAGTGATCCGCTCAAAATAACGAGCAATCATAGGTTACGAGACAAAACTTTTTTTTACAAAAAAGACTTGCAATAAAGAGACAAATCAGTAAACACATTCAGATTGTCCAAAAGTATTTAATTTTAATTTTTTAATACACTTTGTTATGGCAAAAGTACACGTAAATGTAGGTACTATCGGTCACGTAGATCATGGTAAAACTACATTAACAGCTGCAATTACAACAGTTGCTGCTACAAAAGGATTTGCAAAAGCTACTGCTTATGATTCAATCGACAATGCACCAGAAGAAAAAGCAAGGGGAATTACAATCAACACAAGACACGTTGAATATGAAACAGACACAAGACATTATGCTCATATTGATTGTCCAGGGCATGCCGATTATGTAAAAAACATGATCGTTGGTGCTGCACAAATGGATGGAGCTATTCTTGTTGTGGCTGGAACAGACGGTCCAATGCCTCAAACAAGAGAACACATTCTTTTGGCTAAACAAGTTAATGTACCAAAGGTTGTAGTGTTTTTGAATAAATGTGATATGGTAGATGACGCTGATATGTTGGATCTAGTTGAGGAAGAGGTAAGAGATTTATTAACAGCACAAGGATATGATGGAGCAAATACTCCTATTATTAGAGGTTCTGCTCTTAAAGCTGTAGAAAATGCTACAGACGAAGCTGCTACAAAGCCTGTTTGGGATTTATTAGCTGCTTTAGATTCTTATATTCCTGTTCCTGTTAGAGATAATGATAAACCTTTCTTGATGCCAGTAGAAGATGTTTTCTCTATTAAAGGTAGAGGAACTGTTGCTACAGGAAGAATTGAAAGAGGTGTTGTTAATATGAATGACGAAGTTGAAATTCTTGGATTAGGGGCTGAACCACAAAAAACAGTTATTACTGGAGTAGAAATGTTTCACAAACAATTTGATTCTGCAGAAGCTGGTATGAATGTTGGTCTTCTTCTTAGAGGTGTTGATAAAGACAATATCGAAAGAGGGCAAGTTCTTTGTAAACCAGGAACTGTTAAAGCTCACAAAAAATTTGAAGCTGAAGTATATGTATTGAAAAAAGAAGAAGGAGGTAGACATACTCCATTTATGACATGATATAGACCACAATTCTACATGAGAACAACAGATGTTACTGGAAATATTTCATTAAAGGCTGGTGTTGAAATGATTATGCCTGGTGATAATGCAAAAATAGATGTTGAACTTATTTATCCAGTTGCTATGGAAGAAGGTTTGAGATTTGCAATTAGAGAATGAGGAAGAACTGTTGGTGCTTGAGTAGTTACAAAAATTAACGATTAATTTATTATTTAGTGCCTGGTTCCGTTTCTAGCGGGGCTAGGACCTAAGTATTAAGTTTTTTTATTTACTTGTTTGTTGATATGTCAGAAAAAGTAAAAGCAGTTAAGGCTAAAAAAGACACAAAAGCGAAGTTGAGAATCAAGCTAAAAAGTTATGACGCAAAAATGTTGGAATCTTCTGTTTGAAAAGTTGTTGGTTTGCTTATAAAATCATGAGCAGAAATTAAATGACCAATTCCTTTGCCAAAAAAAAGAAAACTTTATACGGTTTTGAGAGCAAACTTTAAACATAAAGATGCTAGAGAGCAATTCGAAAGAATAACATATTCTAGAATGGTTGATGTTGTGGAAACGTGATCTAAAACCATGGAGTATCTTCAAAACCTAGCAATACCTGTTGGTGTTATGGTTGATGTTAAGGTTTTCTAATTTGGATTTTTCTTTTAATTTAATGAATAATTGTACCAATGAATAAAGGATGATTAGTGGTAAAAAAACAAGAAATGACGAGAATCTGGGTTGATGATAAATTTGTGCCAGTTACTATAGTAAAAATTGTTCCACAAGAAATTGTAAGATATAAAACAGATGAAAAAGATTGATACGCTGCAGTAGTTGTTGGTGTTGAAAAAAAAGAAAGAGATGTGAAAAAATGAAAAAAAATAGTATATAAAGATACTGTAGAGTTTAAGGTGGAATCTGATTATGTTCAAAACAATCAGATTGGTAAAGTTTTTGATGCGGATGTTGTACAATGAGTGGAATCTGTTGATGTTGTTTGAATATCAAAAGGAAAGGGTTTTCAAGGAATGGTAAAAAGATGTAATATAAAATGATGATGAGCAACCCATGGTCATAAATTCACAAGAACAGGTTGATCAAAAGGTAATAGAAAACCAAGAAGAACGTTGAAAGGACATCCTCATGCTGGACATATGTGAACTGATCGTATTACTCTAAAAGATATCAAGGTTCTTGATGTTATAAAAACAGATAGTGAACAGCTTATTGCCTTAAAGGGGTCTTTGCCATGAGCTTACAATGGTATGTTAAAGATTTCTTTACGTTAGTTATTAAAATTCTTAATTCTTAATTTATATATAATGGCATATTCTATAGATATATATGATAAAAAATGAAAAGTTGTTTCTACTGTGAAACTAAACGAGGATGTTTTTGTAGAGTGAAATATAAATGAATCTCTTATTCATGAATATATTCTCTTACAGTCAAGCAATGTTCGTAACAACATAGCTTGTGTTAAATGAAGATGAGCGATAGCTGGTTCTTGAAAAAAAATATTTAAGCAAAAATGAACTTGAAACGCAAGGGCTGGAGATAGAAATTCTCCGATTAGAAAAGGTTGATGAGTTGCTTTTTGACCAAGATGAGAAAGAAATTTTGAAAAAGCTATGAATAAAAAAGCAAGAAGGTTGGCTTTGACGGGTATTATCACACTAAAAGCAAAAGACAAGAGTATTCTTTGATTAAAAGATTTTGATCTTGCTGAGCCAAAAACAAAAGATCTTATTGATGTTGTTAAAAATATTTGAATTGATGGGAAAAAAACATTATTTGTTTTTGGTGCTAAGAATGAAAATATAGCAAAATCATTAAGAAACATTGCAAATGTGAAATATATTACAGTTGGATATTTAAATCCATTGGATGTAATGTCTGCAAACAAGGTTGTTTTCTTTGAAACGGCTTTGGAAGCAATTAATTCAAAATAGTTTATTTGATCTTACGAAAATAAGCATGGTATTCGCGCAAAAATTACAACAAAGAGCTAAAAAAAACGTTGAGAATAAAATTGTAAAAAAATTCTCAATATATGATGTTATTTTGGCTCCAATAGTAACAGAAAAGGCATACAAATTTCATGATACTGCAAATAAATATTGTTTTAGAGTACATAAAGGTGCTAACAAAAACGATGTTAAGGCAGCTATTCAGTATTTGTATAAAGTTACACCAGAATCTGTAAACATCGTAAATGTTGTTTCAAAAAATAGAACACAAAGAGGTTTGGTTAGAAAGGCTTATAAAAAAGCTGTGGTTACTTTGTCTAAAAAAGACAAAATAGAAATAGGATTGTAAGATATATTTATGTTTTGATTAGTATTTAAAAATGGCAATAAAAAAGTACAAACCGTATACACCTTCTAGACGTTTTATGGTTGGATATGACTTCAGTGAACTAACATCAAAAAGACCAGAGAAAACTTTGGTAGTTTCTTTGTGAAGAACATGAGGAAGAAATAATCAATGAAGAATTACTTCTAGGTGGATGTGATGAGGTCACAAAAGATTATACAGATTGGTTGATTTTAGAGGATATGACAAAACTGATATTCCTGCAAAAGTTGCTTCTGTAGAGTACGACCCATATAGAACAGCCAGAATTGCTCTTCTAAATTATGCTGATTGAGAAAAAAGATATGTTTTAGCTTGGAAATGAGCCACTATTGGGGAAGAGGTTATGGCAGGAAAAGATTCTCCAATAAAAGCATGAAACAGAAAACAACTCAAAGATATTCCAGAAGGAATGAATGTTTTTGCTTTGGAGGTTACGCCTTTTTCAAAAGGAAAGCTAATCAAAACAGCATGATCATATGCTAGTATTGTGGGTAGAGATGAACAACAAAAGAAAGTGTTTATCAAAATGCCTTCATGAGAAGTTAGAAAGTTTGATGAAAATTGTTGGGCAACTATTTGAGAAATTTGAAATGATCAACACAAGAATATTGTTATTTGAAAAGCAGGAAGACAAAGATGGATGGGTAGAAAACCAAGAGTTCTTGGAAAAAACATGAACCCAGTTGATCATCCGCACTGAGGTTGAGAATGACACTCTCCTATTGGTTCAAAAAGATGACCAAAATCATTTGCTTGAAAAAATGTTTCTGCTGGAATTAAAACAAGAAAAAGTAAAAAATGGTCTACAAAATTTATTGTATCTAGAAGAACAAAAAATTAATAAATAGTTTTTAGTTATTAGTTATCAACTAACAATGGTAAGATCACTCAAAAAAGGGTTTTATGTGAATCCAAAGATAGAAAAGAAAGTAAAAGACATGGTTTCGTCTTGAGATAAGAAAGTTATAAAAACTTGGGACAGAGCTTGTCAAATAACGCCAGATATGTTATGATTCACTTTTGCTGTTCACAATGGAAAGCAATTTGTGAGTGTTTATGTAACTGAAGATATGATGGGTCATAGATTGTGAGAATTTGTTCCTACAAGAACATTTAGAGGTCATCCATTCTAATGGATTGTTGTTTTAAATCTAAACATGATTAATAATGAGTAATAGTATGTCAGCCACATTGAAATATGCACTAGTTTCTCATATAAAAATGGAACTAATGGCAAAAATGGTGAGATGAAAAAAGGTACAAGATGCTTTGGATGCATTACAATTTTTGCCTAAAAAATCTGCAAAAACGTTGCATAAAGTTATAAAATCTGCAGCAAATAATGCGGTAAAGGTAGCAAATAAAGATATGAATTCATTATATATTCAGACTATCGATGTTTGAGGGGCTCCAAAATTAAAAAGAATAAGATTCACATCTAGATCAAGAATTAGTCATTATGCTAAATATAGATCTTTTGTGAGAGTTGTTTTAAATAGTAAATAATCTTTGATATGTGACAAAAAGTAAATCCAGTTGGAATGAGAGTTGGTATCGTAAAGTCTTGGCCTTGTGAGTGGTATGGTAAAACAAAGGCTATGTGATCTGATTTTTTTGTTGAAGATATAAAAATAAGAAGATTTATAGAAAAAACGTTTCCTAGAACAGGTGTATCAAAGGTTGTTATCAGAAAAACAGTGAAAGAGTGAGAAATAATAATTTTCACATCAAAAGTAGGTGTTTTAATGGGAAAACAATGAGCAAAAGTAAAAGAATTTGAAGAAGATTTGAAAAAAAAGTTTGGTAAAAATCTTAAAGTTGTTATCAAAGAAGTAAGAAATCCTGAGTTATCGGCAAAGGTTATGGCGGAATTTATAGCTACTCAGCTTGAATCTAGAATGCCATATAGAAAGGTTGCAAAAAATGTTCTTCAAAAAATTATAGAAAAAGGAGCTGCTGGTGCAAAAATTCAGATTTGATGAAGACTTTGAGGTACAGATATAGCAAGATCAGAAAAATTTATTGATGGAAGAGTTTCTTTACAGACATTTAGATCAGATATTGATTATTGTCATTTACAGGCAAAAACAAAGTATGGTGTTTTGTGAGTAAAAGTTTGGATCCAAAAATGAGTTTTAAATACAAAATGATCAAATAATAATAAAAAAATAGCGTTATAGTTTTATTTAGTGTGGATGTAAAAATGTTATTAACTCCAAAAAGATGGAAATATAGAAAACCAATAATTAAGTCTTTGACAGGTAAAAGTGCTAGAGGTACGACTGTTGCTTTCTGAGAATATGGATTAAAGGCAACTACTAGTTCTTATATTTCCAACAAACAAATCGAGGCTGCAAGAAAAGTTATTGTAAGGCATATAAGAAAAATTGGTAAAATTTGGATTAGAATATTTCCAGATGTTCCATTTACAAAAAAATGATTGGAAATGCCAATGGGTACAGGAAAGGGAGACGTGGATATTTATACAGCACCAGTAAAAAAAGGAAGGGTATTATTTGAAATAAGTGGTTTGGGTGAGGCAGAGGCAAAAGAAGTTCTCATCAAAGCGTCTAAAAAGCTTTCAGTAAAAGCAAAAGTTATTGCAAAAGGAGAAATTAGATAGTTTTATTTGTTTTATCGTTTGATACAATGAAGTGAAAGGCTTTGTTTATAAAAGAATTGTCTTCAAAATCTGTAAAAGAGCTTGTTGATATGAGAAGAAAAATGAAAAAAGATCTTTTTGAATTGAGATCAAAAAATGCAATTAGAGGACTTAAAGAAACTCATAAAATAGGAGACACAAGAATAAAAATAGCTAGGATAAATACTCTTTTAGCTCTTAAAATCAAAGAAAAATATGGCAATAATATGAAATAAGAACATTAAAGAGCTTATCTGAGAGGTGATAAGCGATAAAACAGATAAAACTCGTATTGTTTTGGTGAAGACAGTAAAAATTCATCCATTATACAGAAAGAGATTTATCGTAAGAAAAAAATATTATGTTCATGATGAACAAAATGTTTCAAAAATTTGAGAAATGGTAAAAATCAGAGAAACAAAACCTATAAGTAAATTAAAAAAATGGGTTTTTGTAGAAAAAGTTTAAAATATTCATTTATTTGTTTTTGTAAAGACAATGTTAAAGACAGAATCGGTTGTTATGGTTGCTGATAATACAGGCGTAAAGAAAGTTAAGATAATTAGAATCTTGAAGTCTTCTATGGCTAGAACTGCAACAATAGCAGATAAAGTTGTGGTTGCTGTACAAGAAGTAGCTCCAACATCAACAATAAAAAAATGAGAAGTTACTCAAGCAATGGTGGTTAGAACAAGAAAAGAAATCACTAGAAAAGATTGAACATACGTTAGATTTTGAGATAACGCTGTTATTCTTATGTCTAAAGATGCAAAGGGTGAAATAAAACCTATTGGAAAAAGAATTTTTTGACCTGTTGCTAGAGAATTAAAAGATTTGTGATATAGAAATATTACCAATATGGCCGAAGAAGTTGTGTAATAATTATTTTTAAATCGGCTTTTACATTGTTATATTTGATTTAATGAAAAAATTAAGATCTGGAGATCCTATTATGGTAATCGCAGGAAAATATAAAGGAAAAGTATCTTCTATTGAAAAAATAGATCAAGATAGAGTTTGGGTTAAGTGAATAAATGAGGTAAAAAGAGCTATGAAATGAAAGGGTTTTGTAAAAAAACATCTTTCTATAAATATTTCAAATATTATGTATTATGATGATGTTTCAAAAAAACCTTCTAAAGTAAAAGTTGCTGTAACAAAAGAAGGAAAAAGAATTAGAAAAATAGCAAAAACAGATAAGGAAATTAAATAATTTTATTGTGTTTATTTAAAGATACATGAGTGCACTACAACAATTTAATAAGGAAATCGTTCCTGTTCTAAAAGAAAAGTTAGGAGTGAAGAACGTTAATTCGGTACCTAAAATCGAAAAGATTATTGTATCTATTGGAATTTGATCCTTGGCTACAAGAAAATCTATAAAAGATTTTGATGAGTTTGAAAAAAATATCGTAAGAATAACTGGTCAAAAACCAACTCTTATTAAATCTAGAAAATCTATCTCAAATTTTAAATTGAGAGAGTGAATGCCTGTTATGTACAAGGTGACTCTTAGAAGAGATAGGGCTTATGATTTTTTGGATAGATTTGTAAAAGTTGTTTTACCAAGATTAAGAGATTTTTCATGATTATCTTCCAAGTCTTTTGATCAAAAGGGTAATTTAAATATATGATTAGCAAATTATAATATATTCCCTGAGTTGGGTGTTGATGACGCAAACACTCCTATGTGATTGCAAATTACTGTTGTTACTTCAACAACAAGCACTGACAAATCAAAAGCATTATTACAAGAATTATGATTATTATTTAAATAGTGTAACTTTAATTTATATTAATATTCCAATGGCAAGAACAGCATTGAAGTCAAAACAATGGAAGATGTTTGAAAAAAGGTTTGTTAAAGGACAAGATTTGAAACATCCTACCAAATATTATAACAGATGTAGACTGTGTTGAAGATCGAAATCATATGTTAGAGATTTTGGTATTTGTAGAGTATGTTTGAGAGCATATGCAAGAGAATGATTAATTATGTGATTAAGAAAAGCGAGCTGGTAAAATTTTTTTATTTTGTGAATGTTGCAAGTAATGAGTTATGTAAATGCCCCTATTCATGATTTGTTAATTAGAATTAAAAACGCTTATATGGCAAGAAAACCTCTTGTTGAGTGAGTGTTATTTTCTAATTTTAAACAACAAATACTTGAATTGTTGAAACAATATGGATTTATCAAAAATTTAGAAATTATTGAAGAAGACTGAAAAAAATTCATCAATATTCATCTTAATTTGGTAAAAGATCCTATAAATGATATCCCAAATGTGAAATTTTACTCAAAGCCTTCAAGAGCTTGGTATGTTAGATCAAAAGATATCCATACTGTGGCTTGATGAAAAGGAATCGGTATTATTTCTACAAGTCAGGGACTTATGGCTTCTCATGTTGCAAAACAAAAGAAAATAGGAGGAGAACTTATAGCGGAAATTTATTAGTATTTTATTAGTAAATATACAATATGTCAAAAATTGGTAAGAAACCAATCTTTATTAAAGATGGTGTTGAAGTTACAATCAACAATAAAAATGTTATTATAAAAGGCCCAAAATGAGAGTTATCTTATACTTTACTTGATGGCGTAAATGCAAAAGTAAATGAAGGAAATATTGAGGTAAGTATAGATAACGACGAAAATAAAAATCTTCGAGGTCTTACAAGAACATTGTTATCAAATATGGTAGAATGAGTTACTACAGGGTTCGAAAGAAAGTTGTTGGTTATTTGAGTTTGATATGCTGCAAAAAAAGAGTGAAATGCTCTTAATCTTTCTTTGTGACTTTCTCATAAAGTTATTTTTGAAATACCTTCTTCTATACAGTTTGAAGTTGAACAAGATGCAAAAGGTAATTATATAATAATATTGAAAAGTATTGATAAACAATATATTTGAGAGATTGCATCAAAAATCAGAGCTCTTAGAAAACCAGAACCATATAAAGGAAAGGGTATTAGATATTTTGATGAAGTAGTAAAACTTAAAGCTGGAAAAACAGCTAAAAAATAATTTAGATAAGATTATATTTTTAGATAGATTAGACATGATTAGGTTTCTAACCCATCTAAACCCTTTATTCTATCTAAAATAATTATTTATTTGTATTGTATTAATATCATGCAAAATTTGAAATCAACAAACAAAGGAAAATTAGCGAGTTTCTTGAGAAGAAAAAATAGAGTAAATGCTATTATAAAATGACAGCATCCAGATTTTAGGATTGTTATAAATAGATCAAATAGATATGTTAAAGCTCAATTATTGGATAAAACATGAAATGTGATTGGCTTTGTTTGTGATAAAGAACTTAAATGAGAAAATAAATCACAAAAAGCTCATGAAGCATGATTGGTTTTAGCAAGAACAATTCAGGATAAAAAGATTAAAAAAGTTGTTTTTGATAGAAATTGATACCTTTACCATGGAAGAATAAAATCTTTTGTAGAAGGTTTGAGAGCAGGTTGAATAGCTTTGTAATTGTTGTTTATTTATTATATAATTTATTGTGCTAATGAGAGGTGGTAATAAAGATAAGACAAAAAAAGAGTTTGACGAATTGTTACTTGAAGTAAGAAGAGTGACAAGAGTTACTACATGAGGAAGAAGAATGTCATTTAGGGCGACTATTTTGGTTGGAAATAGAAAAGGAAAGATATGACTTTGAGTTGCAAAAGGAGCCGATGTTTCAATCGCAGTATCCAAAGCTTCTCGTGAAGCATATAAAAATATGTACGTTGTTCCTTTGACAAAAGACAACACTGTTCCATATATGACAAGTACAAAATACAAATCATGTTTTGTAAAACTATTACCAGCAAAAGCCGGTACTGGTCTTAAAGCTGGATCTTCAGTGAGAGCTGTTTTGGAATTAGCAGGATATGAAAATATGTTGTCTAAGATCGTTTGATCAAATAACAAACTTAATAACGCTATTGCAACAATAAAATGATTATCAAGTTATAAACATAAAGATTTTTTTACAAGTATATTAACTAAAAAAACTACAAAAACAGATGAACCTGTTGTTGAGGTTAAAACTAATTCAAAATCCACAGAAAAAGTAAATAAAGAAGAAAAAAAACCAGCCGCTAAAAAGCCAGCTGTAAAAAAAACAGTAGAAGCAAAAGAAGAAAAGAAACCAGCTGAAAAAAAGATAGAAAAACCAATAGAGGCAAAAAAAACAGCTAAAAAATAAATTTTTAATTATTTTGATTATTTCTAATGAAACTACATACGCTAAAAAGAAGTACAGGAATTGTTTCAAAATGAAAAAGACTTTGAAGATGAAACAGTTCTGGAAAAGGTAATTATTCTACAAAAGGTCATAAATGACAAAAAGCAAGAAGTGGTTCTACTACAAAACCATTTTTTGAAGGATGACAAACTTCTATAGTTCAAAGAATTCCTAAAGCAAGAGGGTTTAAGAGATATTTCAAACTAATAAAAGAAGTTTCTATTGTTAATCTTGGTAATCTTGATTCTGATGAAAGAATTATTGAATGAATGGAAATCACAAAAGCAATATTGAAAGATTTGTGATATATAAAAAAAACAGAGGTTCATGTAAAGCTTCTTTGAAATTGAGATTGGACTAAAAAAGTTACTTTCGTTGATATAGATTCTTATTCTAAATCAGCACAAGAAAAGTTAGAAAACCCTTCTGCCAAAAAAGAAAAAAAGCCAGCTGCAAAAAAAGTAGTAGAAGCAAAAGAAGAAAAGAAACCAGCTGCTAAAAAGCCAGCTGTAAAAAAAACAGTAGAAGCAAAAGAAGAAAAGAAACCAGCTGCTAAAAAGCCAGCTGCAAAAAAAGCAGTAGAAGCAAAAGAAGAAAAGAAACCAGCTGCAAAAAAAACATCAACAAAAAAAGCTAAAGCTGAATAGTTTTAATGAATTATTTTTTAGTCATGCACAAACTTATCAAAAAAATACAAGATGTTTTTGAAAATAAATCACTCAAAAAAAAGATTATATTTACATTGGCAATGTTGGCTTTGTATAGACTTTTGGTCTTTATTCCAGTTCCATTTGTAGATATTACTGCATTGATGAGCAAAACTATTGATGCATCATGATCTGGACTTTGATATTTTGTGATGCTTCTTTGATGAGCATTGGATAGCTTTTCTATCATAGCGATATGACTTGCGCCATATATCAATGCATCAATCATTATGCAACTTATGTGATCTGTTATTCCAAAATTAGAAGAACTTACAGAGCAATGAGAAGCTGGACAACAGAAAATTCAACAATATACAAGATATCTTACTTTACCATTGGCATTTGCTCAAGGTATATGAATGGTTTATTTCATAAACTATATGCTGGGTGGAAATATTATAGCTACCACATTACCAAATATACTTCTTTCAGCATTCGTAATGACTGTTTGAGCTATGTGACTTATGTGGATCTGAGAACTTATCACAGAAAAATGAATTTGAAACTGAGTATCTATTTTGATCTTTGCTTCAATCGTTGCTGGAATAACTCAACAAGTATATGGAGAAGTTTCTGGTTCTACTAATATATGGGGAGTTATTGTATTTATGTTAGTAATTGTTCTTTGATTAGTATTTCTTTCTATTTTCATTCTGAAGTCAATAAAAGAAATTCCTATAATATATTCTAGAAGAGGTAAGGTACAAGAATCATCATTTCTACCTATTCCTATGAATCCAGTTGGAATGATACCTATCATCTTCTCTATCGCATTTGTTTCGTTTCCATATCTTCTTTCAAAATTGATTGTTCAATTTCAACCAATGAACGAAAGACTTATGGCAATGGCAAATTGGATAGAAGTAAATCTGAATATTTATACACAAAATCCTGGACCATTAGCAATATTATTCTATTTCGTTCTTATAGTAGTATTTACGTTTTTCTATACTCTTATCGTATTTTCTCCTGATAAAATTAGTGATAACATACAAAAAAGAGGTGGGTTTGTTCCAGGAATTAGGCCATGAAAAGAGACTGCAAAATATATAAATTGAATATTGATGCATCTTTGTCTATGGTGAGGTATATGATTAGCTTTGATTGGTATTTATAGTTATGTTTGGACATACATTCCTTTTATTCAAGATCTTATTCAAGCAATTGGATCTTTACCGATGGTTGTAACAGGTTCTTGAGTAATTATTATAGTTTGAGTTGTTACTGATATTATAAGCAAAGTTAAAACAGAAATGTTGATGCAAAAATATGATAGCAGTGACTTGGATAAACTTTCAGAAAATATCAATAAATTATAAAATAAATAAGCACAAAAAAGATGACGTTTGAATGTCATCTTTTTTGTTTATCAATAAAAATTTAATCTCTAAGTTTCCAAACTATCTCGCAATAAAAAATAAATAAGACTCAATAATTATCAAGGCAGTATCTTGTTTAGAATTATAGTCTAGTTAGAATTGTATCGCTGCTTTTTGGCTACGAATAATGTTGATTTGGTGATAATTATTTCCCTTTGTTTATTCTTTTTATTGCTCGGTTCTAGAACCTAAGTTCTAATTCTTTCTATTCCTAAACAACCAATACGAATAAGCCATAGGAACAAGAACAGAAATAACTATACAAACAATAAATGAAATCAGAATATATTTTTGAATAAATGCTTGTCCCAAAAAGATTAGTCATGTAGCGACCCAAAGCCAACCACTGAGTCTATGTGTTTTATTCCAAACAGTTTCGTCAGCAATAGTCCATGGAGTTTTTATTCCAACAAAAAAGTTGTGTTTGATTTTGCCCATATAATTTCCCATCAAAACAAACATCGCACCAAGCCCAAACAACATAAAACTATTGATCGAATATTCTGGATTGAGAATCATAAACAAGCTTACAAAATGCACATAAGTCATAAATCCAATTATAACAAATTGAATAATTTCCCAAGTGTTTTTGAATTTTTCATAATTGGCTTTCTTTGGATCTATTTTTAGTAAAAATCGAAACAAAACAATCATTGCCACAACAATTAGCGGTATACTCAAAACAGCCCCCATTTTTGTTCAATAGCCATCGACCTGACCTTGGATATTTCGATGTCTAGGAGTTGGTTCTGGAAGCTGATCATACACAGCTCGTCCTGTCAGAAGCATAGCGATTACGAGTCAAAGTTTTACCCCCAAAAGGGCGAGAGTTTTTTTAGTTTTCATTGCGTTTATGGTATAAAGATAAAAAGTAATTCATAACTTCTTCAAAAACACTGATATTGAGCGAATAAAAGACGAATTGTCCCTTTCTTTCATCACTCACTAAATCAGCTTTTTTGAGCACAGAAAGATGGTGCGACATCGCTTCTTGAGTTATAGAAAAATAAGTCTGAAGTTCTTTGACTGACATATCTTTGGTTTTCAGAAGTTCCAAAATCTGTCTTCTATTGGGATCAGATAGTGCTTTGAATAGATTATTCATTAATCGTATAAAGATATAAACAATTGTTTATATATTGAAAAAAGGAGAAAATTCAAGAGGAATAGAGATTGTTTTTTATTTTTTCTTTGGCAAAGTTTTATTTTCTTTGAAGGATTTCAAATAGTTTTTGTCAGATATTGGGTCTTTCCCAGTTTGTTCTATAAGTTCTTTTCTAGCTTTTAATGCAACTCATCATCAATCTTTGCTAGCTTTTTTGAGTTTTTTGACTCATTTTGCGTTGCGGGACTTGGTAATATCTGTCGTGGCTTGTTCTGCTAACATAGTCAAAATTAGTTCAGTTGGATTCATGCCATCACGAAGATTTCCTCTTTTGATTTTTTTGAGATTCATTCGTTCTTTGGCTGTCATTCAAGAATATGCTTTGTAGATTTCATTGGTTAAAATTGCATAATTTTCTGCTCATCATCTTTGATCTCGTTCGTTGGTTAGTTGTTTTCTTACAGGTATTCATCTTGTTCTAATATCAATTCGTTCTTTTGGATATCCCTTTTTTTCGTAAGTTTCTATCATCCTTGTCATAGTAAGTTCTGGATTTTCAATTTCTTGGATTCTTTCATAACCAACTTTTGCCAACCATTTTTTGAAAGGTTCTGCTTTTGGTGATGGAATAGATTGGATTATTCTAAGACAAATTTCTGTATTAGCACAATCTGTTGATCTCATTTTCCCATCAGAAGCGATTAATTTCAACTGTCCGATTTTTTCGGACACTTCAGTGTATCATTCTTCGATAAGTTTTGTTTTGAGATCAGATCGGTATTTTCTAGCTTCTCTTCAAGATACATTAAGCAAGTCAATTATATCTATAATAGAAAACCACCACTCATTGTTATGAAGTATTTTTCTAACTTCTTTTCATTCAAATAGGGCTATCTGATTTTTCATTGTTTAGTTTTTGATGATAAAAAATCTAAAATTTCTCAATTATATCTTAAATTCTGATCAAAATCAAGGAAAAAATTTAGACTATTTTTACTTGTAATTAAATCACAAATCGATATAATGTCAATCGAAAAATCATCCAAAACTTCTCAAAAACTTTCAAGTTTTTGAGAAAAGGAATATACTTATGTATAATTTTACTTATTATTACATACCCATGGTACCAATAGAATTTGAACTTACCTCAAACAATGTGTGAAAGCTTACAAATGATGAACTAATGGTAGCAATCCAAGAAGCACAAAAAAGATCTTTATTAGATAATTTAGATACTTTTAAAAAAGAGGAGAAATCAAAACAAATTTCTCAATTTTCTGATACTTCTTACGAAAGCTTGCTCAATAAACCAAATATGACAGCTACAGATAAAGAAAATATGGAAAAATCTATAAAATATCTTGTAGATAATAAAATGGATACTTCTGAAAATCTCAAAAAATTAGACGCTATCAAGTATGGAGCTAATTTTATCGAAATCGGAGGAGTAAAATTCTCTAGAGAAAAACTAGTTCCTCAAGTAGAATTCAAATCAAAAGTGAATCAATATGATGTTTTTGAAAGTAACAAAAAATGAATCTGCAAGACAAATTATAACGGAAAAGATGAATACTATCTCTCTACAGATGCATATATCAAAGAAGCTAAAAAACAGGGTAAGAAAGCAATCAAAGATGATCATATCAGAAACGCTTTACAAGAATTACCAGGAGAATTTAAAGATAATAACTGGTATCAATGAGCCAATATTTTATGAAATATTTTAAATTTGTCAATGTCAGGCTCTGTGCTCTCAGACGGTAATTGGTGGAATGAGGATGGGTATGGATA